>MDTB01028942.1_pt1 | contig 14772 bp, 11 predicted proteins | sample 811161 | NCBI WGS metagenome assembly MDTB01 (sample SAMN05326650, study PRJNA326480) | marine metagenome | isolation source: seawater | place: Mediterranean Sea | collected 2009
AGGAAATCTTACTCTGCAGGATTCGGAAACGATCGCGGGAACCAACGCAGACGCACCGACGAATAATGTTAGACCAGCATCAGGGGCTTCAGACTATGTAATGAATCTAATGTTGGGTTACGACTCGCCTGATGGCCGGCACATGGGGTCGGTTATGGTTAATATTTTCGGAGAGCGCCTCTTCACTGCAGGGCGCTTGGGTTCTTTAGATCTTTACGAGCAGCCATTCAACTCACTGGACCTGACCTACAGCTATTATCCGACCGAACAAATCACGGTCAAAATCAAGGCGCAAAACCTTTTGGATGAAGCTATAACGATCAACCGCGGCGGCCTAGGGGTATTCGAAGAAAAACCAGGCATGGCGATCAGCGCTTCAGCGAAGTACGACTTCTAGTCGATTACTCAATACCGCCGAATTCTGCCTAACTAGGTCTAGGTAGGATTCGGCGCTTGCCCCTATACTCTGTCGAGAAGAATGAGCAGGGGAAGACTCTTGGGTACTACGCCCATTACGCCAGCGAATTGGAACCAGGCACCGTTTAACCGTGTCAGTTTTCAGCAAGTGCAGCAATTATTTCCAACCGCCAGACTGAGTCGCGGTGCTACACCGCCTACCTTGCTGAGTGCTCAGTCATCCCCCGCCGAATTGCGCGACATCAGCTATACCGGCATGGATCGACAAACCCACACCGTAGAACACTTCGTTCACCACTCCTACACCGATGCTTTCTTGGTACTAAAAAACGGCAGCATTGTGTTGGAACAGTACTTTAATGACATGGCGCCACACAGCCATCATTTGTTGAATTCTGTCAGTAAGTCATTTGTTGGCATGTTGGCAGGTATTTTGGTTGCAGAGGGCTGCCTGGATCCCGAGCGATCCATCGCCAGTTACGTGCCTGAATTGCAACACAGCGCGTTCGCCAATAGCTCTGTCCAAGATGCGCTGAATATGACGGCGGCAGTGCGGTTCGGCGAAGATTACGATCAGCACGCCGACGACTTTTGGCAAGAAGCGGCAGTGGTCGGGTGGCGCCCTAACTTGGTGAGCGCCAACACGCCGGTAAGTTTGCTGGACTACGCAGCGTCGCTAAGCGAAACAGAGCAAGCGGACGGCGAACACTTTCATTACCGCACCGTACTCACCAATGTTGTTGGCATGGTTTTGCAGCGCGTCGCGGAGCGGCCCCTGCAGAGTGTGCTGCAAGAACGGTTGTGGCAGCGCCTGGGCGCAGAACAAGACGCCAGCGTGGTAGTAGACCCACAAGGGTTTCCATACATGGGGGCGGGCATGAGCGCCTGTGCACGGGACTTAGCGCGTTTTGGTGAGTTGTTGCGCAATGACGGTTTTTACAATGACCAGCAGATTGTACCTGCCGCTTGGGTACAGCAAACACGCGTGGGTAGTGACCGTCTGCGGCACTTGTTTGCCCATTCAGACTATGCGCGAATGATCAGGGGTGGCCATTATTGCAACCAGACCTGGGCCGATGCGGCAGCTGGAGTACTGTTGTGTGTCGGCATTCACGGTCAGACGATACACACCAATCAAAGGACTGGGGTTGTGATCGTTAAATTGTCTAGTCATCCGCAGCCCGCTGATCTGACTTTGTACGGCGAAACTTGGCGGGCGCTGAACGCGCTTACCGAAGCACTCTAGGGGGCGATCATGAAGCAACCGCCGCCGTCCCTAGCGGGGACACCCGCCGCATCACCCTTGGGCTACTTCAGTTGGGCTTTTGGTCAGGCAGCACGCGACCCGTTCTACATTATGGTCGTGATCTATATTTTCTTTCCTTACTTTAGCGGCGTAGTGGTTGGCGATCCGGTGCTGGGTCAGTCGATCATCGGCTACATCAACGCCACGGTTGGTTTTGTGCTGGCAGTAAGCATTCTGTTTCTTGGTGCGATCGCCGACAAAATAGGACGTCGTAAACCATGGATTATTGGTACCTATGGAACAATCGCCGTTGGTTCGTTGCTGCTGTGGTGGGTGCAACCAGGCGACGCTGGTTTGTCGCTGGGCACCAGCATTGGATTGATATTTTTAGTGATGGTTGCGTTTGCCTACGCCGAAGTGTTTCACAACGCCATGTTGCCCAGTGTCACCCCCGCCGACAAAGCCGGTCAGGTATCCGGTTTAGCCTTTGCGCTGGGTAACTTTGGTGGCGTAACGATGATGGTGTTTGTGTTACTTGCCTTTGCCTTACCTGGTGTCCAGGACTGGTCATTTCTGCCGGAGCAACCACTCTTCGGTATAGATCAGAGTGTGAATGAACACGACCGCGTGGTCGGTCCGATCGCCGGCATCTGGCTCGTGCTGTTTATTCTACCGGTATTGCTCTTCACCCCAGATGGTCAAGCCAGTGGCGTCTCTTGGCAACAGGCAGCGCGTGAGGGTTTAGGTGAGGTCATGACAACGCTACGCCAGTTGATCAAGCACTATTCCAACATTGCTGTGTATCTGCTGGCGCGTATGCTATTCAACGACGGCATGGTCGGCGTGTTGATCTTTGGTGGCGTATACGCCGCAGGAAATTTTGGTTGGGAAACCATCACGTTGCTCATTTTCGGCCTTACCACCAGTGTCTCTGCCATGATTGGTGCGTATGTAGGCGGCCTGTTGGATGATCGTTTAGGGTCTATGCGCACCCTTAAAGTGTCGATCATCATGAGCGCGATCATTTTGCTGGTGCTGACCTCGATAACACCCGATACCCTTTTCTTTGTGGTGCCGGTGAGCACCGAGGCCGTGTGGGCGTTCCCCTACTTCAGTACCGTAGCAGAGCTGACCTACTTGGCGACCAATCAGGTTTTTGCGCTGTTCTTCGTTACCGGGCTTTCGGCATCCCGAACGCTGATGGCAAAACTGTCGCCACCGGAAATGGCCACTCAGTTCTTTGGCCTGTATGGACTGAGTGGCTCGGTGACCGCTTTTTTAGCACCGCTATTGGTTGCAGTGGTGACCGATGCAAGCCAATCGCAGCGGGTTGGTTTTGCCTCTTTAGTGGTGTTGATATTGATTGGCGGGGTCATGCTGGGTTGGGTCAAAGAAGAACAAGCGACTCGGGCGTCGAGTTAACCCAGAGTCTTTAACTGCTCACGCCGGCATGGCGAGTATCCGAAGCCAAGGGCAATTCGGGTACCCCCAATGCGCTATCGGTCCACACCCAAATACGCCACAACATACGTTGTAGGTCTTCATAGGCGTCGCGACCGTGCAGCAATCGATAGTTGTCCACGACCAAGGTTTGTCCTGGGTGAAGCTTAAACCTCGGCGCTTGCTCAAAGGCTGCATCAATGGTGTCGAGCCAGATATTGATCATTTGTCTATCGCGCTCAGGATCAACACTAGTCGGCGCAGGTTTCTGTTCCAGTGTTTTCCGCACCATTTTACGACCGCGGCCATTGTCCATCACGATTGGGCTAAGGGCGGTTTGCATGTGCTGTTCGGTTTGATCGATCACCGTTGTGGCCAGTGCCTGACCCGCCCAGTTAAGCATTTGGTCATTCAACAGTTGCTGATGCACCTCATAGCCGTCGATTAAAACGCTATCGCCGCCAGTAGCGCACTCGCGTATGCAGCTGAGCATCATATAGTCAGGGTATAAATCGCCGTAAGCGAAACCGTCTGTATGCGCCGGGGTAGCAATCTGGTTGGTTACTCGATCGCGCGCGGAGTCGTATTCGCCGCCTTCAAAAACTCTGGCTGCCTCGGGTACCGCCAAAGTGCGCTCGGCAAATATCTGTCGCGCCAAGTCTCGCGAGGCTTGCTCGCCACATTCGGCGCCATCGAGAATCGCTGCGCCATCGAGTCGCAACAACGGATGCAGATCGACAATCTTGCTGACGGTCTGCGGTCTAACGCCGCAGGTTTTTAGGTCCATAGTGATGTCACTCGTTTGCGCTTGTCTTATTCTCTTGCCATCTCGGCACGGCCTGCAGCGCCGTGATCCAAATCTTGATCGTCGCCAAGATCCACCGTTACTTTGCGCAGCTTGCCAGTAAAGGTAAAGGGCGAGGCGTAAGCGCCAACGGTGGTGCCGCGGTCAAAGCCGACATCCAAGCCAGACCATGAAATCATCAGATTGAAAATCGAATTTGTCCGCAATTCGGCGACCTGCTCGCCATCCACCGACAGCGAAGCAGTACCAACGACTTCACCATCTGCTTGGCGTTGCCGTTGCATTGCAAAGGTTAGTTTGTGTGGCCCCGGAGAGATTGGCTGCGGTGACGTCAGTACCTGGTGACTGCCGCCAATGTTCAAATCATGTACCAGGTGGCCATGCTGCATGTACAAAGAGTAGCCTCCGGTCGCATCGCCATGAGCGAGCAACACGCCGCTGTCGGTTGTGCTTAACAACTCAACCTCGGCATGGATTTGGTAACTGCGGCTGCGCAAGTCCGGTGCAACGTCACTGGGCAGGTGGCCCATGCCAGGCCAAAAGGTGTAGTGGGTTCGGTCGCCGCGGTGACGCTCGGCGTTTTCTGCGAAGCGTGGCGCAAAACGATCATCTAGTGGCAGCACATGATTGGCCTCGGCTTGCTGCCACCACAAGCTCTGCATGGTCCGCAGGCGTTCGGGTTCGGCTGCGGCTAAGTCGTTCATCTCGTTGAAGTCCTCGTCAAGGTGGTACAGTTCCCACACATCCTCTTCGAACGCGGTACCCGGTTGATGGTAGGCAACCGCTTTCCAGCCGTCGTGAACCAAGCCGCGATGCCCAAACATTTCAAAATACTGAGTTTCTTTAGCGGTGGTTGCGTCGGGGTTGTGTAGACTCGCGGCAAAACTCACTCCCGGCGTGCCTACTCCAGCTTTTTCTTCAGGGTGCAGCCCTATCAGTTCGAGTATCGTCGGAGCGAGATCGCTCACGTGGCAGAATTGATTGCGTACGCTGCCGTCGCAGGGCAATTTGGCGGGCCAAGAAATCACCAACGGATCGCGAATGCCGCCGCCATGAGTGTTTTGTTTGTAACGTTTTAGTGGCGTGTTAGACGCCATCGCCCAGCCCCACGGAAAATTGCTATGGGTATCGGGCCCCCCAATGTCCTGCAGTCTCGCGAGCTTGGTTGCCATTGACTCGGGCTGTCCGTTGAATGGACCCATGGCGTTTACGAAACCATTCGGACCGCCTTCTTGACTCGCGCCGTTGTCGGATAACAGTAATATCAGCGTATTGTCGGTCAGCTCTGCAGCATCTAAAAATGCCAATAGTCGAGCCAATTGTTGATCAGTATGTTCAAGCATAGCAGCGTAGGCTCCGGCCAAGCGCGCGAACACAAGTTGCTCGTCAGTATCGTGTTCGGCCCACGCCTTCACCCGATCATTGCGTGGTGGTAACTGCGTATTCGGCGGCACCACACCCAGTTCAATTTGGCGCCGTAGTCGATTCTCACGGCAGGCATCCCAGCCGCTTGAAAAAATTGTAGCGTACTTATCAATTAGTGCTTTCGGAGCTTGATGGGGAGCGTGGCAGGCGCCGGGTGTGAGCATCAAAAACCACGGTGTCTCGGGCAAAGCGGCGATGTGGCCTTGGATGTAACCGATCGCTTGATCGAACAAATCTGCAGTTAGGTGATAGCCGCTCTCGAAGGTACCCGGTGCTTGTATATGGCTGTTGTCGCGCACGAGCTCCGGTGAGTAATGATCGGTCTCGGCGTCCAGAAATCCGTAGAAGCGGTCAAAGCCACGCCCCAACGGCCAACCGTCAAAAGGGCCAGTTGGTCCCGTCTCAGTGAGTGGCGTCACATGCCATTTTCCGACCATATAGTTGCGGTAGCCTGCTGTGCGCAAGTTTTCTGCAATAGTCGGTGCGTCTTTCGCGATCTTGCCGCGATAGCCTGGGTAGCCACTGTCGAAGTTTGCTAAACATCCCACCCCGACAGCATGATGATTGCGTCCGGTTAACAAAGCTGCCCGAGTGGTAGAGCACATGGCGGTGGTGTGGAAGCCGCTGTAGCGCACGCCGCGGGCGGCAACTTGATCAATGCTTGGTGTCTCTATTTCCGAGCCATAGCAGCCAAAGTCTGCGAAACCCACATCGTCTAGCATCATCAAAACAATATTGGGGCTGCCCTTTGGCGGCACCGCTGGCGCAGGCCAATGTTGCGGTGGTAGTTGAAAATCGTTGGAAGGGCCAGATGTGGTCATGCTGCTGTGCCTAATCAGTCAATCAGTTCGTCTGCCTCATCAAATACAGCTGGCAGCCGCTGCATGAGATCATCCGTCGACTCGCCGCCTTGGAGCAAGACCATTGGGGCTAAAATTCTACCGTTGTAATCTGGATAGTTGCTGTGCTCACTCGCGTTCGACCACAGCGTCACCAGATAAAAGCCAAACACCGTAACCGGTATCAGTGCAGCGACAACCTGGCTGGTGCGCATAGTGAGGCGGGGGCAAATCAGTAAGGTGGCGTACAGGTACGCAGCGAAAATCGCGACATTGATAATCGCCCCAATGTGGCTGCGGTCGATCGCGGGTAAATTGTAGGCTAGAGCAACAAAGGGGTACTCAAAGAGTTCGAGCACAATGAACGCAATTAATGAAACATTGATAACGCTGCGAAAATGCGAGCGGCCACGTAAAATTTTGGATAACAGTGACCACGCGGTACCAATGACCAACAGGGGCGCATAGGCGAGCATTACCATACCAACCAGATCGCTGAGGCGAATTTCTTCGCCGGTATAGTTGAAGTACAGATTTGATGCCAACAGCACGGCGGAAGCCAACACCAAACCTATAGAAATAGGTAGTGTGTTGAAATTAAGAAGACGCTGGCGTGGATTGCGAATCGACAAAGCAGGGGCTACCACATGACCTGCGTCAAACAGTTGTAGCTGAGTTTTTCCGAGCGTGAGGGTTGCACTGGATTGCACGGCGCTGTGAGATACGTCTTGCTTATCGAGCTTGCTGCCGTTTTCAGAACCCAAGTCTCGATACGACCAATGTCCGTCCGCAGTGATCTGCAGTTGCCCATGCTGGGGATCGACGTAGGGATCATCCAAAATGATGTCGTTACTGAACGCACGGCCTATGGACAATACAGCGTCCTTGCGGTCGGCAAAGGACACGAGCCGAGTAGTACGAGTTTCGCCGGTAATCTCAATTATCGGACCCATTACCATGCCCCCGCTTGAATAAAGCGTCGCGTAAATTTCTCCGCCAGCTCTCTTGTTGTGCCGGCTAAGGTGTAATGAATCATATGCGCCTCACGTTCACGGCTAACGTTGCCTTGCAGAAACAGCACGTCGTAGAGGTCGGGCATGTTGTCATAGCCTCTTGCGCACAAGATCGTCTTGGTAATTTCGGCCTCGACTGTTACGAAAGCACTGTCGCAAGACCAGCGGCCGAGATCTTCTTCGCGACCGCTATTACCCGGTTGGAAGCTTGAGAACACTTGTTGGTAGTGCTCGTAAAATTGCGCAGAGGTAAGACTATCGGTCTCTAACCAATAAAACTGTATCTCAATTTTGCCAGTTTCTAGACTCTGGCTAACAAAAATGTTGTGGTCAGTTTGGCAGCTGCGTTGGGCCCAAAACGGCTTGTTGTCCTGCTGTTCTTGTTGATTCTTTGAGTCGCCCCAGCAACGCAAAAAACCGGTGATCTCGTCTAGTGCTTTAGCCCGCCCCAAGGGGACTAATTGCCAGTCGCCTGCCAGCATCTCGTTAATCATTCGCGCGCTGTTATGCATCAGTTGTTGCCGCATAACGTCTTTAAGGCTCGGTTGCGGCCCGGTTGTCGCCGCGTTCAATAGCGCTTGTAGGCGCGCTACAGGCACCAAAAAGCTGATTTGATTACCGGCGCTAGCAACGTTTATGCCGATGACTTCCCCCGCCGCGTTAAATGCTGGGCCACCACTCATGCCTGGATTTAAGGAGCCAGTAAAATGCACCCGTTCGCTAGCACTGTGGGGGGCCAGACCATTATAGGTGCCGGGGACCACGGTTACCCCAAGGTCGTAGGGATAACCGATTGCGTAGACGGTATCGCCCTGCAGTGAAGCGGTGTTTGCCAGATCAAGTGCCGGTGCTGTCGAATTCTGTACCTGCAACAATGCCAGGTCGTTCACAACATCAATGTTCACTACCGCTGCTAAGTGAATCGTGGCCTCATCATCCTGCAAAAGTTCGATGCGGTATTTGTCTGGCGTCTGCACAGCATTGGCGACCACATGGTAATTTGTTGCCATTAGGCCGCTATCTGCAATAACGAAAGCGCTGCCGGTAGAGGTCTTGTTGTTGGCTGCCGTGTCCATAACGCGAACTTGATAGATGGCATTGTGAGTGCGTTCGAAAGTGCTCCGTGCATCCGTAGCCGACAGAGCGAAGGCAGGCTGGATGGCCCAAATTACACCCAGCGCCATGAGCGATTGGCCGATGCGGTTCAGACAGCGCAGTGGATTGGTGATAGTCAAAGTAGTCAGCAAGGCTTTGCCTGTTGTAATAGTGCGCAGGCGCAAACGATAGCATAGCTGCCAGAGAGAGAAACAACACATCTAAGTGACTCAGTACGCGTGCCCAAGTAAAGACCAGCAACGCCGCTGATTTGCCGCGAGCCGATCTCTAACCGATAATTCGAAGCCCGAAATAGCAGAGTCGGCCATGAGCGAAACTCCCGAAACAATGAATCCATACGAGGGTTTCAAACTCCTGCGGGATCACGCCCCAGTAACACAAATAGAAGCCGATGGACCCTGGCAAGTTGCTCGGCACGCAGATGTGCATGCCGTAATGAGAGACCACGAAACGTTTTCCTCGGATGTATCGACACAGCCGCCGGAGGAGCGTGGCGCACCAAGCATGTTATTTAGCGATCCACCGGTGCACCATCGCTTGCGTCGGCTGGTCAGCGCCGCGTTCAAGCCCAGCCAAATACAAAAACAAGAACAACAGATACACGCCCGTTGCAAAGAGCTTTTAGATGCGCTTCCCGCGGATACCGAAGTCGATTTGGTACAGGCGCTGGCGGCGCCGTTGCCCGTGATGGTAATTGCCGAAATGCTTGGTGTTGAAGATGGCGACATGGCGACGTTTAAGGCTTGGTCGGACGAAATATTTAGCAATATCGGTGACATATTATTCGGCACTCCAAGTGCAGAGTCCGTGCGTGCAGCAGAAGCTATGAACACCTATTTTTTGCAACGTATAAATGAAATTCGTCGAACTCCAAAAACTCATTTGTTGGGTCAGTTAGTCGCAACTGAAACCGAGGATGGTGTGTTAGACGACGAAGAACTGCTGAGTTTCTGTCGGCTACTGCTTATCGCCGGTAATGAGACCACCACTGGATTGATCACAGCGTCGGCGCGGATCTTTCATGAACAACCAACAACCTTGGAGCAACTGCAGCAACAGCCACAAATGAGCGCAACATTTGTTGAGGAAGCGTTGCGTTATTACTCGCCTTTTTCAGCCACTGCACGACGCACTACAAAAGCGGTAGAGCTGGCAGGACAGGTTATTCCCGAAGGCGAGTTGGTGGTGCCGCTGATCGCCTCGGCGAACCGCGACGAGCGCGTGTTTGAAGCGCCAGACACATTTAAGATTGATCGCGATCCGAACCCTCACCTGGCTTTGGGTTTTGGCATCCACTTCTGCTTGGGCGCACATTTAGCGCGGCTAGAAGGGCGAATTGTGGTAGAGCAAATGGCCAAGCGTTATAGCCAAGTGGCGCTGGTAAATGCCGCTAACGCCACCGTTGGCGAGTTGGGTGGGCCAAAGACACTCGCCGTGGTAGTCAGTTAGTCAGCTAGTATGTCATCGCGAAAAAATTAGTAGGTTGTGTACAAAGCTTGGGCGCTATGGTTGCCCGTCGACAGCAAGGGGAGGTAGAAAATCGTGAGTAAAGCACAGATACCCACGTGTACGGCGGACGAAACGCCAGACACCATGTACTCGATTTTGGCGGAAGCAGGGTGTTTGGTCGTTTCGGGGATGGCAAGTGCGGCTGAGCTTGCGGCTGTTAAAGTCGAGTTAGATGCCTATCTGCAGGCGACGAAGGCTGAACAGGACGTCAAAGAGGCGTTCTATCCCGGAAACACACGGCGCCTTATTGGGCTCATGCACCGATCCCCAACACTACGCACACTAATGACAAATCCAACCGTCGAGGAGTTGGGAGATCGCCACCTATTAGAAAATTGTACGAAATGGCAACTTAACGTCACCGCGGCGTTAGAAATTGGCCCTGGTGCTAGAGACCAGGTTCTGCACCGCGAAGAAGACTTATATCCGTTTTGGCAGCCGCCGAGACCGAATTTAATTTTGGCGAGCATGTGGGCAATCTCGGAGTTCAACGCGGTCAATGGTGGTACGCAAATAGTGCCGGGGAGCCATCGTTGGGCAGCTGACCGAGTAGCGCAGCCAAACGAGGTCGCGCGCGCCGAGATGCAGCCAGGGTCAGTGCTATTTTGGTTAGGGGGTACTCTGCACGGCGGCGGCGCGAATACCACCGCTGACGAATGGCGTTACGGCGTGCTCTTCACCTACACCTTGGGGTGGCTTCGAACCGAAGAAAATCAGCATTTGTCTATGCCCATGGCTGAAGCGTTGGCGCTACCTGCAAAAACCCGGACGCGTCTTGGCTTTGACATGGACTATAACGGTGAAGGTTTAGGCTTTTACGACGCAAATATTTTGGCGCCTTGATAGACGTCGCAATTGCTGTGTCGACGATTGTCCAGGCAACAACTTGTTGGCTCAGGGTGCCGGCCCAAAGTAGCCTTATCGATTATTCCTATTGTTGGGAGCAAGAGCGGTATTGAGTTGGCATAAACCAGATTTTCGCGCAGTTTTTAGCGTCGACTTGCGCGGGCTGGCGCTGTTTCGGATAGCGCTGGGCCTGATTCTGCTCGCGGACTTATTGATCAGAGCTCCAGATCTGGTTGTATGGCTCAGTGATTCGGGCGTGGCCCCGCGCGAATGGATTGTGCAATGGAACCACGACTGGCGCTTTTCGCTGTATTTTGCTCATGGACATTGGCTTTGGGCGGCCGCGCTCAATGTAATTGCTGGGTTAAGTGCCACGGCGTTGCTATTTGGATACCGCACAAGATTCAATACGTTAGTAAGCTTTATGCTGCTGGCATCGCTGCAGTTTCGCACGCCTATGCTTATGCAGGGCGGGGACATGTTGCTGGTGACCATGCTGTTTTGGAGCATGTTTTTGCCGTTAGGCGCTCGCTTTTCTATAGACGCAACGTTAGTACGCGATCGGGCAAGCGCTCATGCGGCATCGCATAACACAGCAGCCAGGTACTTGAGTGTCGCCACCGCGGCTATTTTGCTGCAGGCGATGTCGGTGTACTTCTTTTCCGCCTGGCTGAAGAGCGGCGCCGAGTGGCAGGTGGACGGCACCGCGATCTACTACGCTCTGCACTTGGACGACATGAACACCTGGTTTGCGCAGCAGTGGCGTGACTGGCATTCCCTCACCGTACCACTGACGCATTATGTGTGGTGGCTTGAGTTAGTCGGGCCAGTGCTTATCTTCTCGCCATGGTTTAACCCAGTGTGTCGCTACCTTGGTTTTTTCGCCTTCGCGAGCTTAGAGGTGGCGTTCATTTTCAACTTACAAATCGGTTTATTTCCGTTCATCTCGCTAACCACAATGTTGTTGTTCTTGCCTTCAAGCTTTTGGGATCGATTGCAACAGTGGGCTAGCACGCCGCGTGGTAGGCGTGCTCAGCCGCTAACCGTGTATTTCGACCAGCCCTGCTCGTTTTGCGAGAAGAGCTGTCACTTATTGCGCACTTTTCTTTTGCTGAGCAACGCGCAGATACAGCCAGCACAAAGCAAGGCCAACATTGCGCAGTTGTTAGAAGAAGAATTTAGCTGGGTGGTTGAAGATCACACTGGTGCGCTCGCAACAAAGACTGCTGCGCTTGCTGCGCTGTTTAGAGCGTCGCCAGTGTTCTTTGTATTGGCGCCGATTATCCAATTTGCGGCACCCGTGGGAGACCGCGTGTATCACTGGATTGGTGTTCACCGCGATAGTTTTGGTCAGGTGTTTGCATGGTTACTACCTTGGCGGGATGCCAGCAATATGCCGGGTCCGGTCTCACAGTGGATCGCAGGCGTGATGCTGGTAAGCGTCTTGGCGTGGAATGTGCAAACCATCCCCAGTTGGCGCTCAGCAGTGATCGAGCACTTTGGGCTAGAACAAAACGCCCAGTTGCCGATGGAACCAGTGCTGCGACTGTTTAATCTCACGCAAAAGTGGGACATGTTCGCGCCATATCCGCGCAAAAGAGATTCCTGGCTTGTGGTGCCCGCGCTAACCAGCGATGGCGAATTGGTATACCTGCGAACTGGTTCTGCAGCTATGACGGAACAGGTCGAGACCGAACTAAAAGATATTCAAGTCTTTGACAACTATCGGTGGCGCAAGTACCTGCAACGACTCCCCACAAAGCGGTATAAGCAATATCGTTCCTATTACAGCCGCTGGCTCTGTGAAAACTGGCGCCACCCGGAAAAACCGGATGTCGGCTTGGCGGGGCTATTTATCTATCACAAAAAGCAAGTTACGCCGCCGCCAGGTCAGCCGGAAGACGAAGTGACGGCCAGTCGTGTTTGGCGCCATTGGTGTGCAGGCTACGCCAAGGATGACGTGACTGTGCGATTGTCTACGCTATTGGGTGTACCCAACTAACGCGGCTCAGGGCAATAGATCACGCAAAAACGGTTTGTGCTCGCGTAGGTCTTGCGCGCTGATGCCGCGCATTTCATAGGGCAATACGACCCAGTGGTCGGTCTCATGTACAAAGTAGTCGGGTTCTCGGGCCGACGCCTTGGCGTGTTTCCATAGCGCTGCTACGCGTACTTGTTGTGGCATGTTGCGTCGCAACGCAACAGACAGTTGATCGACCACTGCTCGGGTGTGGCGACCGCTGCGGTACACGTCATCAACAATCAGCAGTCGATCATCAGCGCTTAGCGCTTCTAGCGCATAGCTCTTGCCGTGAACGCGAATACCCTCTTTAGCTGCTGTCGAGCGCTCGTACTGCGGCAACCCCTCGTAAGAGGTGCGAATCGTGGTGTGGTCAGTAGCAACGCCTAAGTATGCTAAACACTCTTGAACTGCGAGTGCCACAGTGCTGCCACCGCGCCACAGACCTACGATAAAAGTAGGTCGAAAACCGTCGGCATAGATGACTTCGCCCAAGCGGTATGAGTCGGCAATGTGCGATTGCTCGTCAACAAATATCTTCTCAACGTTCGACGGATTCATAGGCTAAACAGGCTGCGAGGCGCAAATTTTTTTGTGTCGGTTCATTGTGTTGCGCATCCAGTGTTAATGATAATGACGAGATGACGGACAAATTTTACATCGGTGCAGAAGACCTGCTCGCAGACTCTTTTCGCCTTGCTCATCAAGTTCATCAGAGTGGTTTTGAACCAACCTTTATAATGGCCTTGTGGCGCGGCGGCGCACCTATTGGTCTGGCGGTGCAAGAATACTTCGCGTACCACAATATCGATACCGACCATATTCTAGTGCGCACCAGCTCGTATCACGGCATCGATCAACAATCGCGCAACGTTATCATCCACGGGTTCAGTTATCTGGTCAAAAACTTAACCGCCGAAGATCGTGTTTTGATCGTCGATGACGTGTTTGACACCGGGCAAACCATAAACGCGATTGTTGAGACGATGGAGGCGCAGTTAAAACTTAATATGCCGCAAGACATTCGCGTGGCGGTGCCGTACTTCAAACCCAGCCGCAATAAAACCGACCGCCTACCCGAATACTTTCTGCACGAAACAGATGAGTGGTTAGTCTACCCCCACTCCGTTGAGGGCCTGACTGCGGAAGAAATCAAAACCCATAAACCCGATCTTTACCAAGTGCTTGGCCGCCACTTGCAGTCGCCTAAACGGCAGAGTTAAAAACGCGCTGAGAACGTTCTAAGGCGTCGCTCTAAATCCCACTGTAAAGCGGCTTTGGGGCTTTGCTCTAAGAACTGGGCGCAGGCTGTGCTGGCGTCAGACGACCCCAACTCATCTGTTGCGCACACAGGGCTCGCCTGCGCTGTTGCGGTATCTTCAAACAAAGCAGCGCCAGGCAAAAAACTATATTGCAGCGAATTACGCGCAAAGTAGAGGAGTTGTTGGTAATCGAGGTCATAAGTATTGGTGGCGCGCTGATACTCATGGGTCAAGTCGATGCGTGACACCCCTTCGTCATCCGTCGATAAGGTTACCGGTACACCGTAAGCAAGATAGGTCGGGAGTGGATGAGCGGCGTCTTTGACACCTAAAATCACGTCGTTACTGGTGAGGTTTATCTCCACCAAAATGTCCCGTTCGGCCATGGTGCGCAGCAGCGCCTGCATGTTGTCGTCATAGGCGATATCAATGCCATGACCGATCCGGGTAGCCCCGGCGGTGTCAATAGCGTCGCGAATATGCCAGCCCAAATCCTCCGGCGGCACCAAGCCCATAGTAAGCTCGCCTGCATGCAAAGTGATGCCGGCAGGGTCGCTAGGGAAGGCACTGCTGAGTTCGGAGACAAATTGCATGTGCTGGCGATAGTCGCGCAATGCAGTTCGGTGATCTTCCGGCGCCACAAAGTTCAGGGCCACCACTCTTGGGTCCGCTTGGATGAGCTTTACGGCTAGCAGTGTCTGCGCGTACACCTGAACCGGCGCAAAGGTGCGCAGAACTTGGGCTTGAAAACGCACGGTAACGTCGCAGCCCAAAGGCGCAGTTGCGGCCTGCTCATCGCAACCCAGCAACGCAGTTTGCCGAGCTTCGATTGCA
>MDTB01126375.1_pt1 | contig 14772 bp, 5 predicted proteins | sample 811161 | NCBI WGS metagenome assembly MDTB01 (sample SAMN05326650, study PRJNA326480) | marine metagenome | isolation source: seawater | place: Mediterranean Sea | collected 2009
ATCTCTCTCTTCAGTGAACACTTCGAGGATTCAGCCTGGGATGGAGACTTGCACAAAATCAAACAGCAGGAGGGAAAATATTCCTGGGCAAATTATTGCCTCGGGGTTCTGGAAGAATTAAAAAAAATAAATCTCGGGCCCACCCAAGGATTTCGTCTGATTTTCACTTCGGACCTGCCCACTTCCGTAGGATTAAGTTCCAGTGCAGCCCTTGAACTCGCCACCGCACACACCCTTCTTCAATTGAGTGGTCAATCACTCCCGCAGGAGGAAATGGTTAAGATCTGTCGCCAAGCGGAAAATAACTTTGTGGGAATGCCCTGCGGAATACTTGACCAAGGGACCTCGGCTTTTGGAAAAGAGGATCATCTCGTCTGCATTGAATGCGGTCAGCAAAACTATTCCAACCTCCCCCTGCCTCCCGAAACAGAGGTTTGGGTTTTCAATACCGGAATTAAGCATGATCTAGTTGATTCCCTCTATTCAACGAGACATCAGGAATGCCTTGATGCTTTTGAATCTATCAAGGCAAGTAATCCAGTAAGAAATTCGTTATGCGAATGCACTAGGGAAGATCTGACTTCAATTGATCTTCCTTCCAATTTAAAGAAGCGTGCGACGCATGTAATCGAAGAACAGGAACGGGTCGCCTCTTTTCGTGAAGGAATCGAAAAAGGTTCGCACCTGGCAGAGTTGGGAAAACTCCTTAGCGAATCCCACCGCAGTTCTTCGCAAAATTTTGAAAACAGTTGCCCGGAACTTGATTTTTTAGCCGATCAATTAAATGAACACCCATCGGTGCTTGGGGCACGATTGACCGGGGGCGGTTTTGGGGGTGCAGTGATGGCATGGGTCCCAAAGAGCTTTACCCAAAAAGATGCTGAGACAATCCAACAAGCATACCATAAGCAATATAAGCAGGAAATTGATTGCTTCCATTTCAAGGCATCGGATGGTGCCCGAAAAGAAAGCCTTATGAGCAAGTAATCAATTTCCTCCTTGTAAAAAATTGTGCAGATGGGCCATAAAGCCCTCGCGATCTTCCACATGAACATCATGACCTGCATTGGGAAGCGTGATCATTTCAGCCGCGGGGAAGTAATCCCTGATCGAGGTATGATGTTCACTGCGCACATATCCTGATTTTCCCCCGCACAAAAATGAAGTTTTCCCTTCGAAACGATCCTTTTTTTGTAAAGGATTGGAAGATAAACTGCCAATTGAATCTCTTAAAACGACTAAGTCAGGCAACCAGAACAAGCGGTTATCCTTGCGTTCGAGATTGGTGAGCAAAAATTGACGGAACGCCCAGTTGGGTATCTGCTCGCTCAATGCTTCATCCGCTTCTTTGCGTGAGGAAAGCGAACTGATATCCAGATCAAGCAGTGCCTGCAAGGTGGGAAGATGATGCTCTGGCGGGTAATCACGGGGTGCAATATCCACCACCACCAATTGATCGACATTTCCTGGATAATCACACGCCATTCGCATGGCAATTTTTCCTCCCAAACTATGTCCGCAAAGTGAAAAGTGGGAAATGCCGCTTTGAATGATTTCCGCATGGATGACCTTGGCCATTTTTTGAACGGTAGATTCTACCTCATGAAAGGACTTGCCATGATTAGGCAGATCGAAGCAGAGAGTATGATACTTTTCCGAAAGAGATTTGGTAACGGAACGCCAGTTTCTGGAAGACCCGAGCAATCCATGAAGAAAAATAATGGTAGAATCCCCGGGATTTCCCCGTTCTTCGACATAGAGGTCGGATACCATCTAAAATAATTCCAGTTGAGAGGTGTCCTGATCTTTTCTCACAGGAGGCACTACCTTTTGCGGTTTTACCTTTTCGTTTTTCTTACTCTTCTCCCCCTGCATCTTTTGGGGGGTCCCTCCATGTAAAGATTCAGGTGTTTTTTGCTGATCGATCTCTTTTTGTCCATTTTCCAAATGGCCGAGAATCTCCTTTGCCCTTTGCACGACTTGATCCGGCAGCCCCGCCAAACGGGCAACCTGAATCCCAAAAGATCTTTCTGAGGCCCCGGGGGTTACCTGCCTGACAAAAATGATCTCATCATTCCATTCCTTCACCGCCACCGCAAAATTCTTCAGTCTCGGAAGTGTCTCAGAAAGGCGGGTCAATTCATGATAATGGGTAGCAAAGAGGGTTTTGGGACCGGCGTCTCCATCCCCGTGCAGATGTTCCACCACCGACCAGGCAATACTCAGGCCATCATAGGTACTCGTGCCTCTGCCAATCTCGTCAAGAACAATCAGGCTGTTGGCCGTACAATTGTTGAGAATGTTGGCCGTTTCATTCATTTCGACCATAAAAGTTGAATTGCCCCTTGCCAGCTCATCCCCTGCTCCCACCCGCGAGAAAATCCGATCCACCACCCCCATCCGGCAGGCTTTAGCGGGAACACCGCACCCGACCTGAGCCATCAGGGCAATGATTGCCACCTGACGGATAAAGGTAGATTTACCCGCCATGTTGGGACCCGTCAGGAGAGCAATCTGATCATCCTCAGAGGATAACAAACAATCATTGGGAACAAAAGCATGAGTACCGGCAAGCCCGAGACTCTCTTGCTTGAGAACCAACTCAACCACTGGATGGCGCCCCTGCTCAATTTCAAGCAGGGTGGAATCTTCCAAAAATTGAGGCATGCAATAATCTCTTTCCCGACAAAGTTTGCCCCAGGATGAGAAAAGATCGATCTCGGCAAGAACCTGAGCCACTTCTAGAAGTTCCTCCGCATACTCCAGGGTTTGCTCCACGACTTCAATAAACAGGCTTTGCTCGCGAGCCACGGCAGTTTCCTCTGCATTAAGAATTTCTTTCTCTTTTTGCCTCAGCTCGTCCGTATAAAAACGCTCGGCATTGGTCATGGTTTGCTTGCGAATGTAATGTTCGGGTACCAAGTGAAGATTGGCCTTGGTGACCTCGATAAAATAACCAAACGCTCCATTGTACTTAACCTTGAGGTTTGAGATACCGGTTTTTTCGCGTTCGCTTGCCTCAAGTTCAGTAATCCATCGTTTGCCCCCGGTAGCGAGTTCCCGCAAACCATCAAACTCAAGATCATACCCCTGGCGAATGACCGCTCCCCCCTGCCCTTTGACATCGACCTTGATCTCCGCCGGCAAATCCTCTTCGAGAGCCTTATCCAAAAGTTCCCGCAAGGGGTCAAATGTTTTAACTTCCTGGGCAAGAGCCTGGATGGAATCCCCACCACCATCAACTTGCATGAGCGTCTCCCGAAGAGCGGGTATGCCACGCAGCATGGTTCGTAAGCCACCCATTTCTCTTGGCCTGGCCATCCGGTTCTGCAACCTTCCCAAAATCCTCTCAATATCACTGCCTGATTTTAAAATATCCGCAATTTTAGACACCAGGGCCGGACGTGCACAGAACTCAGCCACACATTTCTGCCGGCGAAGGATTTCCTCCAGATCTCTCTCAGGTGATCCCAGAAACCTCTCCAATAGCCTGGATCCCGCGGCCGATGAAGTTTCATCCATGACATCCAAAAGAGAACCCGTGCGGGTATGGGATGTCGTTTTAAAAACCTCCAGATTCCGCTGAGTGGCCGGATCCAAAAGTAAAAGATTCCCACCCTGCCATTCCTCTAGGGTTCTTAAATTCCCGGGCTTTCCTTTTAGTACATCCTCAGCATAGATCAGAACCGCACCGGCAGGCCCAAGCCCCGGGTTATCGACCTGTATACCAAAGCCCTCCAGGTTCATAACCCCGAGTGATTCCATCACCTCCCGGGCTCCCGATCGTTGATCAAAATCAAAGTCCGGCCTCTCGGTTCGGGTAACACCCCCCCAAAGTAAGGCCAGATCATCGGAAAACCTTCCGCTGACTCCAAGTGCAGAAACTTTTTTATCCCAACTCTCCGGTAAAAGAATTTCTCTCGGGCTGACACCATTAATGGTGGACAAAAAATCATAAGGATCCGGGAAAACGCCCATCTTAAATTGCCCGGTTGATAAATCCAGCCATGACGCGGCCAGTTGCTTCCTTTCAACGGTCACTGCCAATAGAAAGTGATTGGCTGCTGCATCCAATTGACGATCCTCCAAAACGGTACCGGGGGTAAGAATTCGGGTAATGCCCCGCTTGACCAGCTTGCCAGTCTGGGCAGTCTCCAACTGATCGCAAATCGCCACCTTGTGACCATGATTGAGAAGTTTGGTGAGGTATCCCTCCGCTGCGTGGAACGGAATGCCCGCCATCGGCATATCATGCCTTTTGGTCAGGGTTATACCCAACAGGGCAGCCCCCCGCTCTGCATCAACTTCAAACATTTCATAGAAGTCACCAAGGCGAAAAAGAAGCAAGGTATCATCCTCGAGGCTCTCGCGTGCCTCGCGGTATTGCTTCATCATGGGAGTTTCACCTGTCGACTTTTTACTCATAAAAAAAGTCCCCCGATGCAAGACCCTAGACTACAAATGGTCAAGGGAATGTAATTCCCAAAAGCTCTAGAAATTCATTCCTAGGCCCAACTCAAAAAGATGGGCATTCACGCTATCGAAGGAGAATTTCGGGCCATTATTTTCAGGAATACCATTCAAACGGTACCCCAAAAAGGCACTTAATCGGTCAGAAAAAGAATAATCAATTAAGAGAGAAAGATCGTAACTAAAACCTGAATCAGAAAAGACATTTAAAGATTTAACAATGGGGATGTACAAAGAATGGCTTACCGATGTGAAGCCTAAGCCGAAAGAAGCTTCAAAAGAAAGCTTCTGACTTAGAGGTACAGCAACACCAGCATTTGCAGTTAGAGATAAAATTTCAACATCACCATTAGCAGACAAACCCGCAAAACTTGCGTTTGAAAACTCCTGATGCGTGTGGGCAAAACGGGCAGACAAAGTCCAATTTTCGATACGACGCCCAACCACCCCCCCGATTCCAGATCCGACTTTACCATTCAATGAACCGGTTCCCTCCACTTCTGAATCAAAGGGAGCCTGAAAAAGAAAAGATGGCCTCAGATAGTAAGACCCTTTCGACTCTTCCGTGGTAGATTGGGAAAACAAGCTAGCTTCTCCTACTTTATCTTCGTATTGATTGGATGGAGCTGTTTGATTAGCCTCTTCAGGCCCAGGCAAAGCATCATAAGAATCTTGAGCACTTTTTGCAGAACCGGAATATTGAAGATTCTCATTAGCCGGGGAGCTGCCGGAAGTCGGTTGCTCGAGTTCCATCACTTCTTCTGTTCTTGGTTTTATAATCTCTACAGGTTCAGTTCCTGTAAGCTCAGCCATTTTGCGAGACAATTCAATGGCACGCAATTCCATCCTCCTAAAATATTCATCCCGATCTGCAGTTCCATTTTGTCCGGTTACTAAGAGGTGAGAAAAGGCGAAAAGCAACAATGTGCATATGACTATTTTATACTTCATAAGCAGTCTTAATTTCTAGAAACTTAGCTGAATACCATAATTTACCAAAGTTGGGGAACTCTTTGTAAAGATTAACTCTTCTATGATTTGTTTTTTATCTTGATCGGAGAAGATTTCACTCCCAAGTACAAAATTAGTGACTTCTTCAGCATTCGAAAAGGAAGAAATGGTAGAAGCAGCACGCTTGATTTGAAAGGCTTCCCCCGAAACCACTTCATTTGAATCATAATCCGTGACAAGCGACCACCCCTGCGGTTCGTTCACACTACCCTGCCAGCGCATCCATTTAGAGAATTCTTTGACATAGATGTAATCAAAATAAGGTCGGCCCGTCCAAAACCATCCAAGACCATCACTCCAGCACCAGGATGCATTATTGAGCAATGAACTTGAATCGTGGACGAAGATCCATCCCATTTTTTCATGCAAAGCCCACCCGTTCCCCGATAGGAATAAATATCCGAATTCATCGTAGTATCTCCAACCAAAAAGCTCGGGTGATTGGGTAACATTAATTTTAACAGTGGATTGGGCAGTCAAGTTCCCATCTGAAACCGTATAATTAAAGGATACTGGACCGATGAATCCAGCTGGTGGCGTGAAGGTAAATTGATTCGAGGACCTAAGGAAGGGGCCGGCTGAAATGGGTGGTAGGGATAACGCCCAATCATAGTCAGTCAGACGACCCGAATCACTAGTCATATCGACTTCCCAATCCACAATTCTAAGAATTTCAGAATCTTCAGCATCCGGAAATGAGGAATCATTGTTAAGAACAGGCAAAGGCAGAGCCGCTCGATTGGATGAGGTGTAATCGAATTGATCGTCAATCAGATGAGGAGGGTCGTTGACATTATTTACGAAAAGCTGGATATCAAGATCGAGTATTTTCCCACCTTCATCTATGCGTAAGGTAAAAGTGTCATTGCCAAAATAATCAGCGTTTGGACTGTAAGAAAATAAATCTCCCCCTTGGCTCACCACCTTTCCGTGTTCGGCTTGATAAGCTACGGATAATTGGAAAATATCCCCTTCAGGATCGGTGATATTGAAGTCAACTGAGCTAAAAGAAAGAATGGTATCTTCATCGAGAGTTAATCGAGAATTCGTGAAAGTGGGTAACTCATCGATATCTTTGACGCTAAAAACAAAACTTTGGGATGCGGAGTTGAAATCAGGATCGCTAAGATTGATGGTTATCTCATAAGAACCGTCCGCCACGCCATTTGCAGAGGGTGAAAGATCGGAAGGACTCTCATAATCAGGGATGAGGCCTGATTTAAATGTAAGCTCTCCACTCGATTGGTTCAGGTCAAAAAACTGAAAATCAGGAGATGCGGGATCGATGGAAAAAATAATGGAGTCCTGGAAATCGTCTGAGGCATTCAAATCAATCACAAATTGCTGATTTTCATTCACATCGTAATTACCCCCATTAGTAATCCAAACTGGGGCCTGATCATTCTCATTGAGGACCTCAACATGTACGGGAATGGCCTGAACGTGCACTCCGTCTGAAATATTGAGATCGAAAGTATAAATATTATCTAAATCTGCGTCTTTCGGGTTTTCGAAATCAACGAACGGATAACTCAATGAAGGGACAAATCCTAAGTCATTTCCAACTATATCAAAATACTCTGAGTCCTTCCCATCAATTATAGTTTTAATGAGGACCCCCACATTTTGATCCGCATCGGTAACATTCAATTCCAAGACGAATTCTTGATTCTCCTCTATTGCAATTGGAGTATTTCCTTGTAGTTCAGGGTTATGCACCACAGGTGCTGTATCATTCAAATTATTCAGTCTGATCGTGAGGTTTTGATCAGCATAATGAAGACCATCCGAGATCCGGACATTCACAAGATAATCATTATCACCACCTCCGGAACTCATTGCCTCGTAATCAGGAGCTTGCTTGAAACTAAGTTGTCCATTTTCTAACAGCGAAAACAAATGATCATCCCTTCCCCCAATAATATTCCATTCCAAGGAGTCTCCGTCCTCATCAATCGCTGTTAGGGTAACGATAGATTTGATATTCTCATCCAGCGTGAAAGTAAGCGCAGTTTGAATGACGGGAGGATTGTCATTTTCATTTTGCACCCTCACAATAAGAGTATGACTAACAGATTCCCGATTTCCAGAGGCATCGATAGAATCACCTCTCACGACAACTTCGTACTCGTTTGAATCAAATCCGATTTTGGTTACCGCATCAAGATTCTCGTAATCGGGAGGGGTCATAAACCACAGGCTGGGTGACATATTTGGACGGAATTCAAAAAGAGATTGGTCCTTCCCTCCAGTAATCGAGAACTGCATGTCATCGAGACGGTTGTCAAAATTCGCTAGTTGAGGAGAAACGAGCGGACCTTTTGTAGTATCGATCGAATCTAAAAGAGTAAAGGTACCGTTTCCGGAATTTTCAAATAATTCGAGAGCTCCCGTGTACGAAATAGTAATTAAGTCCAAATCCTGATCATTATCAAGATCACCTGTTTCAAAATGTAAAATCAAATTTTGAGAGCTAAAGTAAACAGGATTGGCGTAGGCAAGTGGGATATTCGCCTGATTGATAAGAACTATATTTTGGTCTATATAGCCCTTACTCGCTCTTTCAACACTGACAATAATATCATTTCTCGAATCACCATTCAAATCACCAATCTTAAGGCGAAAAGGATTTCCATTTGAATCATTGTAGAGGCTAACCATGGATTCAAATTGGTCACTCCCAGAATTTTCGATAAAGAAGACATTGGCATCCGTAGCCAAAATAATATCTTCATCTCCGTCACCGTCTAAATCTCCGATATCGAAATCATGGATTGGGAGATCATAATCTGAATGCGGCAAAATCTCCAATGCACTCTCAAACTCACTCCCTCCTTTGTTTTCGATCCATAGAATCCGGGATTGTCCGTCTGCAAGAGCTACCACATCGATCAATCCATCACTGTTTATGTCTGAAAGCTTTATGGCTTTCAACTGAGCACCACCTGTAAACAGCTCATTGGACACGCCCCCCTCTATCAAGGGAAGAAAAAGAGGGCTCGAGGGATCCGAATTATCCCAAGACCAGGCAAAAATTTTCCCGGTATCGGGGTCGAGTGCCACTACATCAGGATATCCATCACCGGATAAATCATCTACCAGCACCTGTGATATAGATACCGAACTATTGGGAACAATAACCGGACCATCAAATTGCATATTTCCTGAATTTAGAAAAACTCGAATAAGATTGGTACTGTTAAGCTCAAGAATGTCATCCAATCCATCCCTGTTAAAATCAGCCACTTTTACCAACTTTGCCCCAGAATCGTTGGGGTATGGATCATGAAGAGAAGTTCCGTTTTGAAGAGAACCGTAAGGATCATCATCTTGCTCCGTATGATTGTGATACCTTACCTCTTTTCCATCGACCACATAGACCAAGTCGGGCTTAGAAGAATCATGATCCTCATCGGTCGCATTGAAGGTAAGCACATGGGAACTATTTTCAGAGATTTCAACTACTGAGGAGCCTTCACGGTCCAACTTTGGTGGATCATTTGCATCTAAGACAGTAACAGTCAAATCACTGGTTACTTTACCGCTACCACTGCTCTGAGCATAAACCCGAACCTCATAAGTATTATTTTTCCCAATATCTTGAGGACTTTCAAAGTTTGGCGGAGATCCCGCAAAGCTAAGTATTCCTATCTGGTTCATGTCAAAATATTGGCTATCAAATCCTTCTTCGATTCCGTATGAAACCAAGTCACCTTCAGGGTCATCAGCTATTACTGAAACATTTAGCTGCTCTCCTTCTGTGACGCTAACAGGGACGGAAGCCTGAAAAACAGGAGGCTCATTCACATCCGTAACTACTACAAGGATTTTATGGGAAGTAATTAGTGGAGATGTACCGTTATCTGTAGCATTGAGTTCCAGATGAAAACCGTTCGATATTTGGGAATTAGTCGAACTCGCCCACCATTCAGTGCCAGTTAGGCTAGCGGCCGAATCCACGAAGTCAGTTGAATTTGTATCGTAATCGACCGCTGTTTCATAATCAATCGCTTGGGAGATGGTTATTTGACCAGTACGTTCATTAACCGAAAAAAGGTTTGATATGTTGAGCGATGGATCAGCGGAGGAAACATTTAGGTCCGATAGTAATCGTAGAGTGAAAAATAAATCATCATCATTATCCGGGTCCGTGCAATTTGGATCATAGACCACACCTTTGTAATTTTCGGAAATATCCACCCGGACAAATTTTCCTAATTCTGTTTCGAGAAAAGGATCAGTTATGAGTGATTGCCCATTATCCGTGAAAACAGGAGGTTCATTCACATTTGAAATATTGACTGTAAGTGGATGTGGACTTGAAAAATTAATGCCGTCATCGGAAACCATAATTTCTACATTGTATTGATTCTTACTTTCAAAATCAGGAGCTTCCCTGAAATAGAGGGATCCATTGCGTTCGATATAAAAAGAATCTTTATCCGTCCCATTGAGTTCCCAAAAGTGCGAAGTCGATGGTACGGGGTCTATGCTGTCATCCCCATTGAAATCTACCACAAACCTGTCTCCTTCATCGACGACTGCAAGATTAGGGTCAGGGACATTGCCCACTCTTACCACAACTGGAAAATCATTCACCTGCTGTATGGTAACATAAAATTGGATCGATGCACTGAGTTCGCTATCGTCCGTGGCAGAGATTGTAAATGTATCTAAACCACTAAAATCAGCATCCGGTTCGTAATCAATCGACCCATCGCTCTTTAATTCAACCATTCCATTACTGGATGTTGGACCGATCGACCATGAGTTAATTGACATCAAAGAATCCGGTCCTCCACTTACCCCAGGATCATATGCTGAAAGTCCCGCCACTTCCGCAGACCATTTGCTATCCCACGAAATCGGGGATTCATCCTCCGAAATAATTACCTCGATGGGGTCGACTACTTTATTGCCATATTTATCTTTAAAATAAGGTGGCTCATTAATCTCAACATATACTGATTGATAGACCACTTCACCGTTATTTTCAGTCGCCTTGACCTGAAATCCGTATAGCCCATCATCCGAATCGGGGTTGGCGGAGATTATTCCCGTTGCTGAGTCTGGTGAGACTTGACCACCGCTGCTTACAGTGAAGTATGAACTGTCATCACTTGGATCCTCCACAATCGAATATGTAAAAGTAGCACTTGAATTATCATCATCTTGGGCACCCAATGTAAGAAAGCTATCGTCCGATCCACTTGGAATGATGATAGGATTATCTGAAGAAGATACCTCCGATGTGAACACTGGCAGGTCATCCACCCCGGATATCTCAACGGTAAAGTCCATTTCATCAAAGTTCCCTGATTCATCCGTTACTTGTACAGTAAATGAATCTGTACCCGAGGCATTCGCATCGGGTATATAATTAAGGTAAACTGTGTCTCCTTTTGCAACTGGAACTGTACTTACAGGAGTTTGCATGTTTGCGTTAGTTGAAAATTGGGCCGTTCCCATCTGCGGGGCGGGGTTAAAGGACCAGGTATGGGAAGTGGAAGCAGAATCCGGATCACTTGCAATGTAACCTGGATAACTGTCGTTGTGGATTTTAAACCAGGAATTTGTGTCCGTTTCTGAAATGGCATCTTCCTGTATGGTCTTCGTAGAGGAAGCCGGACCGCTGAGCACAGGGGCTTCATTTTGATCAGTCACCAATACATTCAAAGCCTGAGAAGCTATTCCACCTTGGCTATCATTTGCATCAACACCGATTAGGTAGGTATTTGAACCTGCATCTGAACTTGGGACTTCATAGTTAAAGCCTGAATTTCCTTTCAGCGGAAAGTAAGTTTTTCCATCAGAATTAAAGTAGGCTGGATTTGCTGTATCTATGATAAACTTTTGTGAATCTACAGCACTGCTCAAAGTAAGAACCACTGAGTCCCCGTCCACATCTGCAACATTTATATAGCCTATTAATTGCTCATTTTCCTCGACGGATACAGATGATGTGACTGAACCAAGGTATTTGTCATATACATACAGCTGTGGAAGATCATTTATCGGGTTAACATTAATTGTCGCGGTTCCGTTGATAATAGCGCCAGATGTTGAATTCGTGGCATTCCATTCAAAAAACAAAGTGCCGTTCCAGTTCGCTTCGGCTTCCAGGGTGAATGATCCATTCGACTGCAAAGAAAAATTTTGGTATCTCGGCGATTTAGTCGAATCCACATCTTCGTAAGGTGGAATATTAACTACGAAATTTAGTGCATTTAGATTCGAGGAACTTAAATCACCACTCAATTCACTGTCTTCATTGACAGAAAAAGGATTAGCGACAAGTGCATGACTTAGAGTCATGTATAAAAGAAAAATTGAAAACAGCCTAAAGAAAGACATTACGGGCATTATTTTTTTTCTAAGATTTATTTGTCTTTGGCAACCATGAATCACTCGATGGCAATCTCGAAAATCTTAGTAGAAATCAAATTATTATGACTTATGGCACTAATTTTAGAGGCGTCATTTAATGACTTGCCTCGAATGTGTCGTTCGATTCATGATTCATTTTCATGAATGCCCAAAATTCAAACTCAGCCGATTACTGGAAAAAAAGCCTCAGTCTGGTAGCCAAACTTCTCAGTGTTTGGTTTATTGTCTCTTTCGGATGCGGAATCCTGTTCAAGGAGCAACTCGACCAATTTTCAATTGGCGGTGCCCCGCTTGGTTTCTGGATGGCCCAGCAGGGATCAATCATTTGTTTTGTTATCCTACTCATCCTTTACGCATATTTCATGAATAAACTGGATAAAGAGCATGGCTATGAAGAGGAGGGCGAATAATGGATCAGACAACCTGGAACTTCATCTTCATCGGCATCACCTTCGGGGTGTATATCACCATTGCGATCTGGTCACGAGCCGCATCCACCAAAGAATACTACACCGCAAGTGGTAGCGTTTCCCCTTTCGCCAATGGTATGGCCACCGCGGCTGATTGGATGTCCGCAGCCACCTTTATCTCGATGGCGGGCGGTATCGCTGCAGCCGGGTACGGAGCCTCCAAATTCCTGATGGGATGGACCGGTGGGTTTGTTCTCCTAACCACCCTGATGGTCCCTTATCTGCGAAAATTCGGCAAGGCGACCATCCCTGACTTTATTGGTGACCGCTACTATTCAGATGCCGCCCGACTGGTGGCGGTTATCTGTGCTATTTTCATCTGTATGACCTACATCATGGGCCAGATGCGGGGGGTCGGGATCGTATTCTCACGCCTCTTTGATATCGAAATATGGATGGGGGTAATTATCGGAGCCGGTATTGTCTTCTTTTACGCCGGACTCGGAGGAATGAAAGGAATCACCTACACCCAGGTTGCCCAGTACTGTGTTATGGTCTTTGCCTATACAATTCCAGTGTTCTTCATCTCTTTAATTATCACCGGTAATGCCATTCCCCAGTTTGGATTGGTGGGAGATTATCTAAAAGATGGGGCGGAGAATGCCGTCCCCTTGATTGATAAGATCAATCAAATCTCAGTCGATTTGGGCTTTTCCAAATACACCGAAAACACCAGTAACACACTCGATTTATTCTGTATCACTGCCGCCTTGATGGTGGGTACCGCTGGCCTACCTCATGTGATTGTCCGCTTTTTCACAGTTAAAAATGTAAAAGCAGTCCGTAAATCCGCGTACTGGACGCTCAGTTTCATCGCCATCATATATCTGACAGCCCCGGCCCTTGGTATGTTTGCCCGTACCAATTTCATCGAGGAAATAAACCAAAAAAAATACCAGGAAGCCCCCGAGTGGTTTAAAAACTGGGAAGACCAGGGAATGATTGCCTGGGTGGATAAGAACAACGATGGAATCATGCAATACCGTGCTGGTGATGTGTTTAGCGGAAAACCGGCTTATGATGACTCAACCAGACAGGATGGTTCTCCGCGTATTGTCACAAACCAACTTTCTGCCACTGAAAATGAAGTTTATTACGACAAGGACATCATTGTGCTGGCCAACCCGGAAATGGCTGGGCTTCCCCAATGGGTGATTGCTCTGGTGATGGCTGGATGTGTGGCCGCCGCCCTCTCCACAGCGGCGGGCTTACTCCTTGTGCTATCTACTGCCATATCCCATGACCTGATGAAAAAAATCATTAATCCGGATATTTCTGATCAGCAGGAAATGAAGTATGCCCGAATCGCTTCCTTCGGTGCCTTGGCGGTTGCGGCTTATTTTGGAATCAACCCGCCATCCAGTTTCGTCGCCAAAACCGTGGCCTTTGCTTTTGGACTGGCGGCATCCTCGTTCTTTCCCACCCTGATCATGGGTATCTTTTCCAAGAAAATAAACAAAGAGGGAGCGATTGCCGGAATGATCTGCGGAATCGGTTTCACCATGTCCTACATCATTTACTTCCAATTCCTCACCGATTCGAAGGAGTACTGGTTTGGAATCTCTCCGGAAGGGATTGGGTTTGTGGGAATGTTTATCAATTTCATCATCGCCTTTGCCGTAAGTTCGAGGACTCCACCTCCCCCATCCGAGGTTCAGGAAATGGTGGAAAATATTCGAATTCCGAAAGGTGCCGGCAAAGCAACTGGTCACTGAGGTAATTTTAGCCTGAACCTTTTCGGAAAAAAAGTTCCCCCAAGAGTATTTCTCTTTACACAAGCAGACGGCTTGAATTGGATTTGTAGACTAGAGCACAAAATTTCTTATGATAGTTGAATAGCCTACACAATCCATGATCGAAACACGCAGAAAATTCCTCGCCCAATCAACAGTGTTTGCCACCTTTGCGATAAGTGGCACGAAGTCATCCGGCAAAATCATCGGAGCCAATGAACGGGTCAATGTGGCCGTTTGCGGAATCAAGGGACGCGGAGCGTCTCATATCGGTGGGCACGGAAGGCAAAAGAATGTTACCATTTCACATTTGGTCGATCCCGATTCACGACTGTTTGAAGGCCGCAAGAAATTCGTCCAAAGTAAATTCAAAAATACCCCTGAGTGCGTACAGGATGTTCGAAAAGTTCTCGATAATAATGAAGTTGATGTAATCTCAATCGCCACGCCGAACCACTGGCACAGCCTGATGTCAATCTGGGCATGCCAGGCAGGAAAAGATGTATATGTCGAGAAACCCCTGAGTCACAATTTATTTGAAGGTCGCAAATTGGTGGAAGCGGCGAAAAAGTATAAAAGGATCGTACAGCACGGTACTCAAAACCGTTCCCTTCGTAAATGGTCCGATCTCGCCAGTGAAGTCGCATCCGGCAAAAATGGAAAATTGGAAGTCGCTCTCGGTACCTGCCATAAGAGAAGAG
>MDTB01183077.1_pt1 | contig 14772 bp, 16 predicted proteins | sample 811161 | NCBI WGS metagenome assembly MDTB01 (sample SAMN05326650, study PRJNA326480) | marine metagenome | isolation source: seawater | place: Mediterranean Sea | collected 2009
AGCAGCTACGCTGATACATGCGGCGTCGGGCCCTTTGACCCAAATTGCGTTACATTTAACTTCTAGTCTAGGTGATGATGTCCCAAAGGGAACGTCGATATAACAGTTATCGCCTACACCATCAGCGTGAAAAGCAACTTGAATTGCAGCGCTGGCGTGCGTGTTGGTAACGACAATCCATCTTGTGACAAATGGAAACTGGATCTTTGTGAGGGTGTCTGCGTTGATTGCGCCCTTGACCCATGGGCGACCTGATACCTGATAAGCACCTACGCTTCTGAGGCTGGTGCTGTACGGTTGTTTAATTGACATTGTTTATCTCCTAAATTACAACATGTGCTTTTTATAAATAGTCCGCGATTTGGAACTAAACCATATCTTTATGATTATTACTTGTTGTACTTAGCTCTCTTGAGATATTTTTGTCTTTTCAACTCATCACGCTCGCGTTGGCGTTGGGCCTTTCTTTTCTTAATCCGCTTCTTCTCAGAAGGTTTAACGTATGCCATGCAACGTTCTTTGTATTTTTCAACGATTCCCTCTTTTTTACATTTTCTATTGAATCTTCGGATCAATCGATCAGAGGGCTCGTTTCTCCTTGCTCGTACCGAGACATTAACTGCTGCCATTTTCTACTTTTTCATTCCTTTTGATAGTGCTCCCCAGGCGCCGCCGGAGGAAGCAAATAATTCCCCAATATCTACACCGGCATCATTGGGATCTCCGAGGTCAACTGCTCCAGCCTTTGGTTGCGCTTGTTGGGTGCGTGTTGGGGTGGTGTCCTCAAAAATGTTAACTCCATTAAATGCTTCGTTGCCTATAGAGTCAAGCAGCTGTTTCTTTCGTTCCAGCAGCTTCGCACTAACTGCGTTTTGTCGGTTAACCCGGCCAGCACCAGCATTCACTGGTGCCGACACGGGAGACTCCGTAACCACTTGTGCGGATGTACCCTTTACTACCTCTTTAATTACTGAGGAAAGTACACCCTCTTCAAAAATCACCTCCTTGATGCACTCTTTGATTAGTGGTCTAAGGATCGTCTTTAATTGTTCTTTTTTCATAATCTCACTTAATTAGTTTTTTCCAGCGATTATAGGTTTTGGATTCATACATTGATTTGTAGTTTGTTTCGCCAGACTTCATTGTGTCTAAAACTTGATCTAAACTTACCTGTCCCTTGTGGGTGTCTCCACCGTCAAACTGGGGCATGTAGTCTCTCGCTGGACCTTGTGGGTCGGGAAGTTGTGACAAGTTGTGTGACACAACTGCAATAATTCTTTCTGTAGCTTGTTCAGGCGACATGTTTGGTTTTAGTCCCCAAAGCTTCTGTGCCGTCTCGCTTTTAACAATTGCCTGAAGATACTCGGGGCCAAGCAAAATTCCTGCTTTCGGATCCATTTGTTTCCCAATGCGGTCGCGAATCATCGCAGCAATGTCTTCTGCTCCTTTGCCTAAGATATTGTCGGATGGCAAGGGGTTCCCTTCATCATCTACGTTTCCGGCGCTTGCAGAAGGTATCTTACCGGAATTGGGATCCATTGTAGCTGCAATTGCCAACTGGGCGCCAGCTAGTTTTTGATCTGACGTACTCCCGGGAAGGTCAATGTCTGTCGCAGTAATCGGAGCACTTGTGCCGGCCACTGCCCAAGTTGACGACCAACGGTGGTGACCATCAATAACAAGATTGCCGGAGGCTACGATGGAGCCGCCGCGGCCAGTAATATCGCCAGATAACGCGTTCTCTACACTTCCAACCAAAGACAAGGGAAAACCAATAGATTTTGCTAAACTGATCTCCTTTTGAGTAGGAGACATATCACTAACGGTTTTCGGGCTGGTGTCTACCGACATAACTTCATCACTGGGAGAGCCGTCTGTTGCACCGCCATCGAGTGCGGCACGGACTTTTGGATCTTGACCAAGAGGGCTATTTAGAAAGTCTACCACTTTCACAACACCCTTTGTCGTTAGATCTTTACCCTGACTGGTCAGGGCATCGTCGCCGGGTTCTGGCTTTGCATCCGACATTGGAGGATTTTCCTCCTCCGAGGCATCAACTTCGCCTGTAAATTTTCTAAAGTTTTCAAAAAGTTTTGTACGTTTATCGTCTGATGACCATTTACTCATTACTTGTCCCCCTTTTTGACAAGATATCATTAAGCATCCGATTAATCTTGTCTGCTTTGGTAAATACGTTAGGCTCTTTGTGTTCCTTCATCATGAAGGCTCCGGTGGTGGAGGGTTCAGATACAAAGTCAAAACAGATAAGCTGGAAGTCGTCTTCGACAATCGTACCACCTGTTGATTCGTGTACGGAACCTAGACCTCGCGATGAGATGCCTAGGCTGGCACCGTCGTTAACAAGCGCTTGCAGAATCTGGCCGGCTGGGGTGTTAAGTACCTTAACTTTGCCCATCACATCTTTTCCATCCCACCACACATCGGTGACCATATGCGATGCATTCTTTAGGTTTATAACTGAGTCCTCCGGGTGATCAAGCTCACCGAGGGCTCGGCGCTCCTTCACCAACTTCTGGTAGTTCTCAACCTCTCGCATCAAAACTTTGTGCGGATAGACACGGCCATTGCCATTTTGTGTGTCAGACCTCTGCATGACGCCAGACAGAATCATGCCGCCAGAAGCGACATACTTCTTTTCGTCTTCAGTTAAAAGGTCCTGGCATACGCCACCTTCACACAATTCATAATATTCTCTTAAAAGTACTTTTTTCATTTTTATTACCTTGGCGGGCGCTACCCGCGCGAGTTAGGATCCTTTGCAGCAGCGGCGAACGGGCTGAAGGGTCCATTTGTTTGTCCAAATGTTCATCGTTTCACTCCTTGTCTCTGTTGGGTTGCAGGTACAGCTTGGGCTGGTTGCCCCTGCTGAGCTGTAGCCGAGGGCTGTGCTTGTGCAGCAGTTTGTTCTGGCATGCCAATTGCTTTCTTGAAGCGATTTAGCGCAACCGCGACAGCTCCGGATAGTTTGATATCAACATCTTTTCCAGAAACAAAAGCTAAAATGCTCTGCAGTTCAGCAGCTACCTCTCTTTCCTTTGTGGATAGGGCACCAACTTGTTTTGCTGTATCCGCGGACCTCATGTTTTTCTTGAGAGCGGCTGTTCCGATAGTAGACTCCTTAACAATCTCTTCGGCGATGATCATTACTAATTCTTTATTGGTGATCTTCATTTTGACTCCTGTTGCTGGCCAGTTGCAGGCCATTGTCACAAAACAAAACATTCATCACATACGAAGTGCCAGATGAAACCCAGCCGCAAATAAAGAAGTTTGCCATTGTTTTCTCAAACATAAATAGTTCGGTATAACTAGAAATGCAAAACAAAAAAGCACCAACCCAGAATCCCATACACATTGGACAGTGAAATAGTTCACCGAAACCATGTAGCCAGGACTTGGTTGGCCGTACTTTGTTGAAGATTGTTCCGTATACAAGAATTTGTGTTAGCCCGTAGGCGCAGAGAATGAACCACACTAGGCTCATTACAGATATACTACTCAAAAATCACCTCTAGATCTTGTAAAGCTGCGATAGTCCATATGGATCCCTTACATAGCCGGGCTTGATTGAGCCCTTAGTATCCGAATGAGCCACATCACCAAGTTCTGTGGAGTTTAGATCATCTGGATCTGTTAGTAATTCTTCTGCTTCATCCACGTAGCTTCTTACGAAGTCGAAGTATGGGCGCTCTTCAGTAATGAAGGTGTCCACGTTAAGAAGGACCATCTTAATTGGCTCGATGTGTTCCTCAAAAGACTCAGCAATGATGGCCTCCATAGAGCCATACACGTTGCCACCTTGGATTGAAGACAAGTCGATCACGCCTTTTCTCTTAAGGTGTGCGAATAATCGGTTCTGGGCGCCATAAGCGGCATCTGTCATCGTCTCTTTGGGGAGTGCCAATACTTTGTTCTTGGATGGCATAATGACAATATCAATATCGGCATGATCAAAAATCATCAAGTTGCCATCAAGAGACTTGCGTATCTTAAGCTCAAACTTCCGTTCAATCTTTGGTTCCGGCGTGCTTTTACCGATCTTGATCTTGATAGCCATTATCCGTTAATCTCCTTGACAAGAGCTTGGATTTTTGCAACTTCTTCAACCATTGAGGCGTCGACCGGCCTTTTAGTGGAGCTTTCTAGTAGCGCATGAACTTTGTGTGTCTTCTCCAACATGGCCGGGTCTTCTTTGATGTCCTTAGCGTTTAGGGACACCTGCACTTGTTGTTTAAGGCGGCCAATTTCTTCATTTAAGTAAATCTTTAATTGCACACTATTATCGGCAAAAGAAGAAATATATTTACTGATAAGCTCTTTCTGCTCTTCAAGCAAATGTTCCCCGTATTTCTCGTTGAATCTTTCAACGAACTTGTTGTATACAAGGTTATCAATGGGCTGTAAGTCTGCTTCCGGCTTTTCAGATTCAGACGACATGTAGTTCACAATTCGTTGTTCGAGAAGAACTTTACTTTTAAGTTTAACCTCTGGGTCAAACAATTGTGCAATCGACGCGAGGCTCTTATAATTTGGAATGAAAGTTTGAAAGCTATCTTGGCCTACTTCCGTATTGATCTGTTTGATCACCTTTGTTTGTGCGTCATATACTTCTTTGGTGTCTAGAGCGGAGTAGGCTCTTGTGACTTCTTGGAGGAGTCTTTCTGATAATTCTTTTTCTAGGCCCCGAGTCTCATACAGTGCCTTATACAACTCTAGTTCTCTACCGAGGACCCGGTCAGATGAGAAGTTTTCTTTTAAGGCTTTCACTACCTTTGCTTTTCTCTCGTCATCTTTTGAAACAACAGCCTTCGTATATTGCTGCGTTAAAATCTCAAACAGAATTGCAGTATTGCGCTTCTTATTATGCTTCATCTTCATTGTTTGTCTTCTCCGAACTTTTTTCTAAATTAGCTAAAAGGGTCCTAACTTCGTTATTAATCTCAAAAATTCTGCTTTCTTGCAGCATTTCCCTATTACTATAATTAGAGCCTTCTTCAGTAAATATTCCCTTTGAAAGAGAAGCAAGTTCTGAAGCTCCAAGATTTCGAGCGTGTTGGCCTAATTCTGGCGTTGAAAGACTCTTGTATGAACGGCGTCGGGCGCCCATATCAGTCTTGGGATCTTTAACCGCATAATACTTTTTACCTTTCGACCCCGGAGTAATTCGTGGGGAGGGTCTGGATCCCGGAGGTGCTGCTAGTAAGTCGCCCGTGTCTGGTTCTGGCGGTGGCTCGGCACCTGCATCAGGAGGCATTTCTGTCTCTGTTCCCTCTGGTGGCAACTCATCAAGGGCAGCAGGATCTTCGAGTGGCATGCCTGCATCGTCTGTGGGGGCTGCATCCATTGGCATGGCGCCGGCGGCTTCTGCTGCTGTGGCCTCCGCAACAGCCTGGAGGCTTGCGTCATACTTGCGGTCATAATAAATCTCACGCTGGTTGCGCAGGAACTCTTCTTCTGACATGTTGAATAAGTGCTGAGCCACCCAGCGGCGGGAGAAGAACCCTTCCGTTGCGGCGCCGGCGACGTCGAACTTAGTTCTCCAGTGCTCTAGCTCTTGAATCTCTGCAATTCTAGAGGGGTTGTTTAATGATAGTTTAAAGCTTAGTAGATCATCGCCGCGGAAACCAAGGGTATACAGATGGATAATGCCGATCTTCTCTAATTCAGCAATGATTACCCTCTGTAGACGCTGGATAGTTCTTGCGAATCGAATGTCTTTTTGGGCCAGGGTTGTCTTGTCTTCTTCGGCGCCTTCACCCATTGTCAAATACGATTGGGGAATTTTTAGCGCGGAGAAGAGCTTGTCGCGGAGATACTTAACATCATCGATTGCAGTTGTGTTCTGTCCTCCTGAAAGAGGCTCGATTCTGGTATTAGAGTTAGCTCCGCGGATTGGGATATAGTAGTCTTCCTCAACAGACATCGGGTTGTATCGAAGGTCGACACGGCCAGTGTCCGGGTCCAACACTTGGTGTCTTTTCATTTGAGTGATAATTTTTTGCATGTATTGCTCAACGTCTTGTGGAGCAACTTGGCCAACATCAATATAGAAGACGCGGCGTTCTGGAGATCTAATGACTCGATAGGCCATCATCGCATCTTCAACGAGCGTAAGTTGGCGCCAAATCCGGCGGGCAGGTTCGAGAATAGAAGTGCCGTAAGGCGCGTATTTATCGTGACCCAGCACTCGGAAGTGAGAGATCTGCCAGTTTTCAAAGGTCATACCAGCAGAGTTCCACTGGAACTGTAGATAGTTCGGGTTGGTCGCGTCTGTCCCTTCCAGCCTATCGACCTCTTGCGCAGGAAGTGGCAGAACAGTACGAATACCGATGCTCTCATCTAGATCCAAGTATAGGAAAAAGTCTCCATACTTGCACATTGTACGGCACCAGCCGAAAAGATTAGATTCTAGATTTAAGATGTTTGTATACAGCGTTATTAAAGAAGCTTTAATCTCTTCGTTCGGGCAATTAATCCGGATCATCGGAGACAAATCAGACGAAGTTGTCATCTCGTCTGCGTAAATATCAAGAGCAGACGCGAGTTCGGGCATGTACTCCATTTGATCGAAGTCTACATACCTTTCCGCTCTTCGCTGATTTGCGATGGCCTCATGGGAGATTCTCTCTAATGGATTATATGTAGACTTCTTAAACTGCTGGCCGCTGGCCGACTTGAATGTTCCAGCATGCTTGTCTAAATGCTGGCGCCTGATTCTTCGGCCCGATTGGGACCTGTAGTTTACAATTGGGCCTGAAAAGAGCCTGGTAAGCCTCTTAAACAGATTTGATTCGTTGTTCCTAGGATTTTTTGTATTGTCTGCCATTTTTTAACCTTTGTATACCCACATAAATTCTTTCATATGCTGTTTTGTTTCTTGCGTGAGTGCGTCGCCTTTCATTCTATCGTGTCCCTGCATGCCCGTGATTGTTGTGTGCATTTTCCTATTAGATGTTGTAATCGAAGATAAGAATGCTTTCTGATAAGCGATCTCTCTTTGATTTACTGCCAAGGCTGTATCTCTAATCCAGCAAGCAATTGCTAGAGCCATGACCAAGTCATCGGAATATCCACGCATAGCCTGGGGCTTGCCGTTATACCAAATAAAAGTCTTTAATTCCTCCACAGTTCGACTAGAATATATCCTAATTAGTTTGTTTCTTATGAACTCTTCCAATTTTGCAATAACTAATGGTCTAGTTTTTGAAGAAGTGGTGAACCCAGCTACTGTGTTGCTCATAGTTTCGGCTTGATATTGTTCGACATACTCGTGTGTTGATTTAACTGAATAGTATAAATTGGGATACCCCAACTCTATCAACTTTTCTAACACCGACCACCCAACAGAAGCATTCTCAACAACTAAGAGGCATTGTCCATATTCCATACCCACATCATATAGTATCCTAGAATAAGCGTCAATTGTAGGTTTTCCTTTATATTCTGCGACAACTTCCATCGTCTCTAGCTTTATTATATGGAATGCCGAAGAGTCTGCTCCGTCACCGCGCGCAACGTCGGCTACTAAAAGGTAGGAGCAATCTGCATTATTCTCCTCCCATATCCAATAATTTCTGTCGAACCCAGTCTGATACTTAGGTTCTGCAATGTTTTCGAGCAAGAAACCGATATCGTCTGGGTGTATGACACTGTCACCAGATGTATTGAAATTACATTCAAGCTCTTGCGCAATTTGGCGCCTTGACATGTTTCTGGTTTCTTTTTCGAACCACAACTGGTCTCTGTCCGGGTGGACGTCCCAGGATAAACGTGTAGGGTGGAAATCGTTAGCTTGAGCGTCTGCGTCAATGTATGTTTGATGAAACCAGTTACCAACACCGTTAGGTGTCGAAAGTGCGATGCAGCGGCCACCAGTAGACAATGTAGGGTACAAACCGGTCCATAACTCTTCCAGGCCGTCTACGTGGGCGGCTTCGTCAATAACCAGAAGCGACAGCGCTTCTGAGCGGCCGGCATCGAAGGAGGTAGAGGAAGCCTTGATCTGGGATCCATTACTCAGCTCAAACGACGTTCTGTTGTCAATTTTGATATTTGCAATCTTAACCCACGGAGGCATATGCTCCACAATAGCTTTTACTTTTTTAACCAAGTTTGCGGCGGTACCAAACTTGGTGGCCATGACCAAGACGTTCTTGTCTCGATGGAACATCATTAGCCAGACTATATAGCCGGCAGTAATTGTAGAAATGCCTAACTGGCGGGCCTTCAGAATAACATTAAAACGATAATCGTTAAAATCAGCCAGTAAATCGTCTTGGAATCCATAAGTCTTAAAAGGGATCAGCCCATAAAGAGGGTGAGAGATCTTGGCATAGTTTCTAAGAAAGTAGGTTGGGTCTTTGCCACACTTTACAATTTCTTTAATCTGTTGTTGTTTAGACAGGGGGGTCATCGTTCGCCATATGGCTATCGCTTATCGTTTTTTGCTCTCTTACCAAGACCACCGAGTGCAGCAAACTTTTCAAAATCAGGATCAACCTTACGTTCTTCCGGCTCATCATCGTTTCGAGAAATAGCATCCGTCTCATTAAGAGAACTGATCTCGTAATGCTTTTTGGCCTGAACCCATGAGCGAACTTTCGAAACATTTTGTACCATTACGTCCACTTCACCGATAGCTTTGAGCGACAAGCTGTTGCCTGTTACCTTTTTGTATTCTTTTTTAAGAAACCCTGCAATGTCTTCAATCATCTGCTCGGTGTCGGACTCAAAGTTGCCACCATAAACTTCTTTAAGGCGAATTTCAGAATGATAAGCAAGGCATAAATTGTTACCGTAAACGGATACATTAAAACCATCCATGACACGTTGATCAATGAGGGGGTTCCCCTCCTCTCGCTTGAGACCAGCCTTTACGGGATCGCCGTTTTCATCCAGGGCGCCGTCATAAGCATTAGCTGCCGCTTGGTGAATTCCTTGAATAATCTCTAGTGTTGTAGCCATTGTTTTGTATTTCCTTCTATTAAATAGTATACTGTTTGCTTAATGGTAGATTCTAATTGTCTGTTAAGATCTGTGCGACTGTTCCTGCAAGGGCCGTATAATCAATACCTGCCCTTTCAGCAGCTGCTTCGACATCCTTGCGTACGGCATCGGCAATCTGCTCAGCGGTTTCTGGTAGAGCTTCGATAGCAGCCATTGTATCCTCTTCGGAAAGAACTGCATCCGCCTCCTCTTTGATAATTTGTTTAAGTTCTGCGATTGTGAATTTCATCTGGTCTCCATCCTTCTAACCATCGTTCTTCTCGATCTTCCACCCATTTAACATAACAGTCAAAGCAGCATTCGTATTTTGTCATACAGACGTCATCTGTAGACTTGAAAAATATCTTACTACATACTGGGCAAGGAGTTTTTGAGTCTTTATTAAGTAGTTTTTGAGAAACTAAAAACCCGCCAACATCAATTTTTTCTGTCACTGCTGACTGTGCAAGCTCTTTGGAGTACAGTTGCTTCTGTTGAAGCATATACTCTTTTTCTTTTTCTTCGTCCCAGTTGGCCTTCGGGTTCTGGATTGCATCTTCTCCATACTTCTTGCGAATGGCCTTCTCAAAGGCAGCTAATTTATTCCAATCCTTTTCGGTCATTAATTGCTCGCGCTATTAATTGCTGCAACAATGCCAGCAGTTACACCGACACCAATAGCAAAGCCACCGATAACAAACCAATGACGGTCGTTTCGACTAAGCTTTGATAAAGAAGCATTGAGTTGTTCAATTTCTGCATCTTTCGCCCCAAGCCTTAACATATACTCCTCACTGAGTGCCGTGTATCTAGAATTTAAGTTGTCTAATTCTAACTGGTGTGTGGCACCAAGCTCCGAGAGTTGGTAGTCCAGTTCAATTTGAAATTCTGCTCTTAAGCGGGGCTGAATTGTTAAAATGTGGGCCGTAGCTGCGGGATCAAAGAGAGTGCCACGGAAGGGTGCGCGTTGGTTGGTGTCTAGAATCGTAAACCGTGCTGAAGATGCTGGTGCTGTATCCTCCTGTTCATCTGCGTACGCGGGTGATGATAGCAGCAAGATCAGGGCCAATATTTGTGAAAACTTATTCCACATATTCAAACCCAAATTGATTGACGATTTCATCAATCACCTCTTGTGGAGCTTCGGTATGATCAGATTCTAGTTCTCTCTCTTCTCTCTCTACCTTTCGTTCGATATCACGCAGGTCCTGGGCATACTTTTCTCTGATCCGTTCCAGTTCACTTTCATATCTATCTAAGGCTTCTTGGCGCGCCTTAAGCTCATCTTCATGAATATCCTGTAGGCCTTCGATCTGCTGTTCGTAACTTTCTCTAGCTGCCTCATAAACCTTCTGAAGTTCATTCATATCACTTTGCATTTTAAAAAAGATCCCAGCCGAGAGAAGAACGAGCAGAACTTCCTTCCAGTGTTTAACAAAGAATTGTAAAATTATCTTTTTCATAAAAGAGTCCGTTTTCTCTACACGCCCTTAAGTTTAGCGATACCATCGATGACAGTTTGACCACCGATATAAATTCCTGAAATGATTACCCAGTCTGCGGATTCTAGACCTGCAAAGATCATCAGACCAGTTGCTGTCAACCAGACCATGAACTTTCTAGAAATCATCTTCTCTACTAACGCATCCAACCTTGCTTTTACTACTGCCATCATATTATCCTCCAACCGTTTATTGGTTAATTTGAGCGTACCCATCTTTCTTGTCTATAACGATCTGCATGTCAACACAATCCTTAAGAGAATCTAGATGCGAGATCAACAAGACATTCTTGAAGTACACTTTAATTAGTTCCAAAATCCGAATAAAGCCTTCCATATTATCTTCGTCGAGAGCGGTTCCCGGTTCGTCTAGAACAAACAAATCACCCTTGGGTAAAGAAGACACAGATAACATTGCTAATCGAATTGCCATGGCGCCCATAGTTTTTTCAGCGCCTGATGCCATTTCTATTGGTCTAGCATCGTGCTTGGGATGCTTGATGAAGATATCAAACTTCTTACCGTGATCTTCGAAGAAGACTTCAAAATTCGTAATGTTTGTGAGGACCTTAGCAATCTCCTGATTGATCACTGGAAGTTTCTTTTTAATCACATCATAGGCGATCCCATTAGAATGCATGCACCTCATGAACAGGTCGTAAGCTGCAAATTCTTCCTGCAGATTTAAATATTCCTGTTTGCTGTCTTTGATCGATTCGACTTTCTGTTCAAGAGAGCCATTCGTGCGTACAAGCTCCATGATCCGATCTTCACAGCTTTGCAAGTTAGTTTCTAGGGCCTCAGCTTTCATTTCTAGAGCGGCCTTGTCGGTAGACAGCTGCTCAAGGTTTTCAATAGCTTCCCTGTTTTCGTTGTACTCCGTCAACTTTACATTCAAGCTTTTAATTGAATGATACAGTCTTTCTTTTGAAAGCTTATTCTTCTCGATTTCTAGATTAAGATCCGCGATTGTAGAACTAACCGATGCCTTCTTCTTCATCACTTTGTAGTATTTGTCTAAGTGCTGCTCTACCTGACCTGGGAGATGTGACTCCAATTCAGTGGTCAACTGCAAGATTGTATCCGTAGAGTCAGACAACCTAGATTCACAGGCAGGAATGTGCTTCATTGCCGACTGTGCATCCTTAACGAACTTATTCTCACAACAAAATCCACAGTTCGGATCATATTCATGGGTTGCGAGTAAGCTCTCTATATTTCTATATCTTTCCAGCTCTCTTGTCTCGTTTTCTTTTCGAGACTCGTTTGTGGCGATTTCATCTCGGATAGAGCCAATCAATCTCTGCTTTCTCTCAAGTTCTTCGACATCGAACGTGTCTAAGAAATGAAGGATCTTAGAGTACATATCCTCGCTTTCTTTGCGGGTGCTTTCGAGATCAAGATTTTTTTGGATTAGGGCCGTTTTCTTTTCAGTCGCGACTTTAATTTTTGTCTTTACTTCCACAACGTCGATAACTTCGGCCGGAATAGACTGAATCGTTTTTTCAACTGCTAATAACTTTTCTTGGTTGTCTGTTATCTTTACCTTGTATCCATCGCACCTGGTTCTCTGTGTATTTAACTCCTGCTCGTTGCCTTGCAATTCGTCAGTGGCTTCTGTTATCTCCTCCTCGTAGTTCCGGCCATCCAGGCGCCGAAGGGCGCCGCGGGTGTCAGAAGCATCTTCTTTGGCTAACTTAAACTTCTTTTCGAACACTTCGAGATCTAAAAACTTCGCAATAATTTCTTTCCGGCGGGTGGATCCTTCATCAATAAAACTAAGGGCGCCGTGCTGGCTTGACATTGCTGAGATCAGAAAGTCTTCCTGTGTTCCAAAATGTTTTCGAATGTTACGATCTGTTTCCATCCGACTGAGGCCGTTGAGACTTTCTAGCTCGTTTGTTGACTGATGGAGGACTTCAAAATTAAGGTCTGTTTTTGCTTCTTCGGTTTCCTCTCCCTTGAGACGCTTAATATACTTTTCACTAGTACGCTCGATATTGTATACTCTATCTCCTACTGAAACCTCCAGCTTTCCTCGACAATAACCCTTGTTTTGATTGATGATATTCAGGTTCTTTCTTTCATTCTTAGAAGTTGTGTTGAACATAGTATACAAGACAGAGTCGATTACACTACTTTTACCACTATAATTCTTTCCAAAAATACCAATGATTCCGTTAACTTTGTCGAAATCAATGCTGTTTCCCTCACCATAATTAAATAGGTTATCCCACTCGACCTTTCGTAACTTCCAGTTAATGTTACGGCCTACCTCTTCGGTTTCTTCTACGACGCGATTGTATTGAGAGTTCAGCTTCTGTACACGCTCCATCATTGCGTCATCGACTTCATAGTCTTTTAGGTATTCAGCAATTAGCTTCGTCTGGATTGCGGGGTCACGCAAATCCTCCGTCTCAAGACCGTTTGTCATGTCTTCTACCGTGCCTCGCTGGCCGGCCGCGCGGTTAAGAAAGGTAATGCTCTCTGGTTTGAACCGGTGTTTCGCTATATCAACAGCCTTCTTCATTCTAGATAAAGGAAGATTGTTGTTGCTAACAAGTCGGAGACGGGCTCCAGATGGGACACTTGTGCCGCGGGGCATTCGACCCTTCGGAGTTAGTTCAATGGTGATAAACGGCTTAGGGTTCTTTAACACATGATGCTTGACAGTAAAGTCGTCTTTGCTTTGAATATCCCAAATTAAGAATCCTTTGTCATTTGTCTCGCCGTGATTTTGCTGGACTGTTGACCCACAATATCGGACGCGACCTTCATGATCTAAAACCTGATTTGTTTTGTGGATATCTCCAAGCATAGCGTAATCGTGACCTTCGAAGATCCCAACGTCATGTTCGCCGTGATCCATGATCCACCCAATATCAGTAGAGACGCCACTAATTGCTCCATGGTATAAGGCCACATTGATTCTAGAATCATCCGTCGGCGAGACCCAGTTATCTTGATCGAAGACGCTTAACACATTAAGGGTCAGAGAATCGTCTACAAGACACTCTCCAGAGTTCTTGAGTAGATGTAGTCTGCTACAGCCCAGAGCGTCTGCAATGGGCGTCAGGGCGTCCTGACGACTACTATTCTTAAGATTACCGTCATGGTTGCCAAGAATAACATAAGTTGGAGCTATTTCTGCCAAATTCCGAAAGAAATCAGTACACAGTTCTACAAATTCTGGTGAGATTTGGGTTTTCGTGTGTGCAATGTCTCCACAGTGCACGATGTAATCTACCCCTTCTTTTCGAAGTGTGTTATATAGCTCTTCAAATACCACGCGGTATTCGAAGTGGTACTTTAAGTTTTTAATGTGAGTATCGGCAATGTGCGCGATCTTCATGGTTGTCTCCTTGTCCTATATGGACTTTACCATCTCTTCAAGCTGACTATCAGCATCAATGAAAACGGCCTTTTCCTTGCGTCGAACAAAATCTTCTCTTGTCAAAGAGCCTACGTCTTCACAATCCCGAACATCGATCTTATACAATTCAATATCAAATTTTAACATAGTTTTGATTATTTTTGCTGCCTTTTTCTCGGCGTCAGCGTCAAGAGCGATATAAACTGGCGTATCGTTTTCAACGATTCTTTTTATAAGCTTTGAGTCCTTCCTCAAGCTCGAACCCAAGATAGGGACAGCGTTTCCTGCCACTATTGCGTCGAATGCACCCTCAACGATCATTAAGTCGCTGTCCCAATCAACGAACAGCTCATTAAAGCAGATATCTCTACTGGCCGGTGGGTTCATGTATTTTCTATAACTGTCCTTGAAAGTCCGGGCTACGAAGTAGTTAAGCTCACCCTGCATATTATAACTGGGAATGATGATCCTGTCCGCGTAGGGTCCGGTTGCTGTATATCCAATTTTCCACTTTAACAGGTCTTTCTTCGTAATACCCCTGTGGCGAAGATACGAGCGGGCTGGGCGGGAGGATAACGGAAGGTTTTTGCTTGTAAGGGTCTTAAACCCGGGTGGCATCTCGACCGTCTGTTCAGCCGGGGGCAATTCATCTTCGAAAAGGCTCTCAAACTCATCAAGGTTTACTTTTCCGGCGAAAGTATCCCATTGTTGTAGCAGACCAAAATCTCCAAAGCGGCGAATGATCCTACGCACGGAGCGGCCGCGGGCGCCACAAATCCAGCACTTGTACACATCGCGCGCAATATTAACTGATAACTTGCTCTTATGATGCTTACAATACGGACAAAAGAATAAATGCTCTGTACCCGACTGGTATGAGCGACCCAAGACC
>MDTB01140145.1_pt1 | contig 14771 bp, 11 predicted proteins | sample 811161 | NCBI WGS metagenome assembly MDTB01 (sample SAMN05326650, study PRJNA326480) | marine metagenome | isolation source: seawater | place: Mediterranean Sea | collected 2009
GCAACCGCCGTATGAAAGTTTTCTTGGTGGGCCCACCTGGGGCTGGTAAGTCGACAATTGGGCGGCAGCTGTCTCGATTGTTTGATGTTCCTTTTTATGACGTCGACGAGGTAGTTGAAACTCGTGCAGGCGCCAATATTCCGTGGATTTTTGACGTTGAAGGCGAGCAGGGTTTTCGCGATCGTGAATCTGCTGTCATTGCTGAACTAGCGGGTCTCTCGGAGGGTATTATCGCCACTGGCGGGGGTGTTGTTCTAAGAGAGGTAAACCGCCGCCAACTTTCGGGTGCTGGTGTTGTGGTCTATCTTGAAGCAAGTATCAAGACCCTCGTGAATAGAACGAGTCGAAATAACAAGCGCCCGCTTTTAGCTGGGAAAGACCCTAAAGCGAAACTCGTTGAACTGATGGCGGTTAGGGAGCCGCTCTATCAGGAGGTGGCGACGTTAACGATAAAGTCCGGTGGCACATCGTCTAAGCGCCTAGCTGGCTTGATCTCCGAAAAACTCCATGCGGCGATCACAACAACGGGTCGCGATAAGCGATTAGGGTGAGGTAGATGAGCGTGCCAAACCAGCAGATGCTGACTGTTTCATTACCGATGGATAGGGCGGATCGAAGTTATCCGATCCATATTGGCTCCGGGGTATTGTGTGACCGTGAGCAATGGTTAACCATTCTTGGCAATCGCGCCGTCTGCGTTGTCACCAATGAGACAATCGCGCAGCATTATCTAGAACCCTTAGTCGACGCGATTCAGGGTGACCGTCAGCTGACTTCCATCATTATCCCCGATGGCGAAGAGCACAAACACATGGCCACCGTGTCTCATGTGTTAACACAAGCCTTGGAGAATAAGCATGAGCGAAGCACGGTATTTATCGCTCTCGGTGGCGGTGTTGTCGGAGACATCACCGGTTTTGCCGCGGCCTGCTTTTTACGAGGTGCGGACTTTGTGCAAGTACCTACGACGCTGCTAGCGCAGGTTGATTCCTCCGTCGGCGGAAAAACCGGGGTTAATCACCCCATGGGCAAAAACCTGATTGGAGCGTTCCATCAGCCACGGGCAGTCGTTATAGACCTAAAGACACTCGACTCTCTGCCAGAGCGCGAGTATGCGGCAGGTATCGCCGAGGTCATTAAATATGGGTTGATCGCTGATGCCGATTTCTTTAGGGAGTTGGTAAAGCACCGGCAACGCCTTCGAGCGAGAGATCCTGACCTTCTTCGGCAAGTGGTCGCGCGCTGTTGCCAGATAAAAGCCGATGTCGTAGGCCGCGATGAGCGAGAAGCAGGTATCAGAGCGACTCTCAATTACGGACACACTTTTGGTCATGCCATTGAGAAGGTGTCGGGCTACGGCGAATGGCTGCACGGTGAGGCGGTTGCCTGCGGGATGGTTATGGCAACGCGGTTATCTATCCTGCGAGGTTCCGTAAAGCAGGACACGCTCGATGCGCTACTGACTTTTTTGGACGCCTTCGATCTTCCATGCAAGCCACCTGCCGTAATGAGCCTAGATGATTTCTTGCAGGCTATGTCCGGTGATAAAAAGGTGATAGACGGGAGGATTAGATTTATCGTGCTTCAGTCGCTAGGTGACGCATTGACTGTTGACGATGTGTTCAGAGATGACCTTGCCAAGGTCATAGAGGCCTGCCGCTAGCCATCCTCTCACTCACTGTTTTGGAACTGTGAAAATTGCAGATTTTTCACAATCGTTGTAAACTGCTCTACCCGCTGAGCGGGGTGCAGTGATCCGACATTTCTTGTCGATACCCAACAGTAGTGAGCATCTTCAACATGACCGAGCTGACAAGCGCGACCCATGAGGCGCTCGCGACGCGATCGCGTGGCCTCTACAATCCGGAAGAATTCCGCGACAACTGCGGTTTCGGCATGATTGCGCACGTCCGCGGCGAGCCCAGTCATCGTCTCTTGGCAACCGCGATCGAGTCGCTGACTTGTATGACTCATCGCGGTGGCATTGCTGCAGATGGCAAAACGGGCGATGGCTGCGGGTTGTTAATGCAGATGCCTTATAGCTTTATGCGCCAGGTTGGAGCGTTGGTCATAGGGCGCCCTCTCGCCGAGCAATTTGCGGTGGGCATGCTTTTTTTATCTCAGGAGTCAGAGGCGCAGACTCTAGCTCGCAATGTCATCACGGAGATTGCCGAGAGTTTCGATTTTAATGTGGCGGGATGGCGCGAGGTGCCAACCCAATCAGACGTTTGTGGCGACATAGCGAAAGAACAGTTGCCTCGAATCGAGCAGGTGTTTTTAGAGACCGACCCAGCGACTCACGAGTCACTAGCTGCGCGCCTGTATATGGTTCGCCGACGAGTCGAGTTGGCTATCACCAACGATCCAGATTTATATATTTGTAGCCTGTCCGATCGGGTGATCTCGTATAAAGGTTTGGTGATGCCCGCCGACCTTGAGCACTTCTATCCCGACTTGGGCGACACGGCACTTGAAACCGCGATTTGTGTTTTTCATCAGCGCTTTTCAACCAATACCTTGCCCCGATGGCCCTTGGCACAACCATTCCGAATGTTGGCGCATAACGGTGAGATCAATACGATCGAGGGCAACCGCAACTGGTCTAAGGCGCGGACACCGAAACTCCAATCAGATCTGTTACCGGAGCTACATACGGTAGCTCCATTGGTTAATGAGTCCGGTTCGGACTCCTCTAGTCTCGATAATATGCTCGAACTGCTGGCCACCGGAGGCGTTGAGCTTCCGAAGGCACTGAGGATGTTGATTCCGCCGGCCTGGCAAAATACCGAAGGTATGGATCCAGACTTGAAAGCGTTCTATCAATACCACTCGATGCACATGGAGCCATGGGATGGTCCTGCAGGTATAGTTCTGACAGATGGTCGCTACGCGTGCTGCCTGCTCGACCGGAATGGATTGCGGCCGGCGCGTTGGGTCACGACTGACGATGGCTTCATCACCCTCGCATCAGAGGTGGGCACCCATAACTACGCCCCCGAGTCAGTAACCGCCAAAGGGCGTGTTGGCCCGGGGCAGATCCTGGTTATCGATACTGAAACAGGTAAGGTTTTTCATACCAAGGACATCGACGATCAGCTGAAAAGCGGGCATCCATACAAGCGTTGGCTCCGTGAGCACGCCCGCCACATCGAGGGAAGCTACGATGGACAGATGACATCTCCTGTAGACCCGGCTGAGGTCGACTTGTACCAAAAGATGTTTCAGGTGAGCCTCGAGGAACGTGATCAGGTACTCAAGCCGCTAGCAGAAAGCGGTAACGAGGCGGTCGGTTCGATGGGTGATGATACGCCGATGGCTGTTTTATCAGCCAAAGAGAGATCACTTTACGACTATTTTCGGCAAAAGTTTGCGCAGGTAACCAATCCACCGATCGATCCTTTGCGTGAGGCCATTGTGATGAGTCTCGAGGTTGATCTGGGTGGCGAAGCTAATGTGTTTCTCGAGAGAGAGTCGCACGCGAGTCGGATTAGCCTGACCTCACCGGTGTTATCTCAAGGCAAATTCGCCGCCATTGTTGAGCTCGAGCAAGAGGGTATTCCCGTTTACCAGCTCGATGCGACCTACGACCCTGACTCGGAAAATCTGCAGCAGGCTTTGAGCCGGCTGTGTGAACAAGCCCGTGCTCACATCACAGCCGCGCCAGGTATTTTGGTCATCTCCGACTTCAATATCAGCGATCAGCGTCTGCCGATACATAGTTTGTTGGCGACCGGTGCAATCCACCACTCGCTGATTCGCGAGTCACTCCGCGTCGATGCGAATCTTATTATCAAGACAGGCAGTGCCCGAGATTCTCATCAAATTGCTTGCTTGTTGGGGTTTGGAGCTACAGCGATATATCCTTACCTAGCGTACAGCGTGCTCACAGATCAGCTCGATGCGGGTGAGCTGCTGGGTGCACCGAATACCTGTTACAAGAACTACCGACGCGGCATCAATAAAGGTCTTCTCAAGATTATGTCGAAGATGGGTATTTCGGCGGTCAACTCTTATCGTGGTGCCCAACTGTTCGAGGCGGTCGGTCTCAGTAAAGAAGTGGTTGATGTTGCCTTCAGTGGTGTCACATCCCGTGTTGAGGGAGCGACCTTCGCGCATCTTGAATACGACCAACAACAGATCGCTAGAGCGGCTCGTATCGCTCGCAAGCCCGTGGTCGCCGGCGGTTTGCTTAAGTACGTTCATGGCGGTGAGTACCACGCCTACAACCCCGATGTTGTAATGAGCTTGCAGCGCGCGGTCGTTAGCAACAATAAGCGTGACTATTCGGACTACGCCGGGTTTTGTAATGATCGGCCGGTGGCAGCATTGCGCGATTTACTCGCGGTCAGAAGGGCACCCGAGGCGCTGTCATTGGATGAGGTTGAGCCGGTTGAGGCCATACTGAAGCGCTTTGATTCTGCGGGAATGTCATTGGGTGCGCTGTCACCTGAAGCTCATGAGTCGTTGGCGATGGGCATGAATACCATTGGTGCGCGCTCAAATAGTGGTGAAGGTGGAGAGGACCCCGCGCGCTACGGCACTAATCGGGTGTCCAAGATTAAACAAATTGCATCGGGTCGATTCGGTGTGACACCTCACTACTTGGTCAATGCTGAGGTTTTGCAGATCAAGGTTGCTCAGGGCGCCAAGCCCGGAGAGGGCGGTCAGTTACCGGGAGGCAAAGTCAACAGTCTGATTGCTAAACTGCGTTATTCGGTGCCGGGCGTGACACTGATTTCGCCGCCACCACACCATGATATCTACTCAATCGAAGATCTGGCCCAATTGATCTTCGACCTTAAAGAGGTGAATCCCGATGCCTTGGTATCGGTGAAACTTGTTTCCGAACCCGGAGTTGGAACCATCGCTGCAGGTGTTGCTAAGGCGTATGCCGATCTCATCACAATCTCTGGCTACGACGGCGGTACCGCCGCAAGTCCTCTGACATCGATACGCTATGCTGGCTCGCCTTGGGAACTGGGCTTGGCTGAAGTGCATCAAACACTGCGCGGCAATCGTTTGCGTGGGAAAATTCGACTCCAAGCCGATGGTGGTATGAAGACCGGGCTGGATGTTGTGAAGGCGGCAATCTTAGGCGCCGAAAGCTTTGGCTTTGGCACGGCACCAATGATCGCAATGGGTTGCAAGTACCTCAGAATCTGCCACCTCAACAACTGTGCAACGGGCGTTGCTACCCAGAATGAAACACTGCGTGATGACCACTTTGTCGGTGACGTCGAGAGAGTTGTGAATTTCTTTACCTTCGTCGCGGAAGAGACCCGAGAATGGATGGCGCGATTGGGTGTAGCCAAGCTCGAAGATCTCATTGGTCGCGTAGATTTGCTAGAACACATCGATGGCGTCACGGCGAAACAGCAGGGGCTCGACTTACACCCAATTACCTGGGTGGATCATGAGGGCGCGGATCAGCCACAGTTTTGTCAGGTAGAGCGCAATCCGCCCTTTGATTCGAGTGCAAAGGCCAGGGCAATTTTGGATGATGTGCTGCCGGCAGTTGATGCTAAGACAGGCGGTGAATTCAGCTACGAGGTGACCAACTGCGACCGTTCAATAGGCGCCCGTTTGTCGGGTGAAATCGCTAAGCGCTACGGCAATACCGGTATGGAAGAGACACCTATTACCTTGCGTTTGTCAGGAACCGCTGGCCAAAGCTTTGGCGTCTGGAATGCTGGTGGCCTCCACATGTATTTGTCGGGGGACTGTAACGATTATGTCGGCAAGGGTATGGCGGGCGGAAAGCTCGTGATAGCGCCGCCTGCTGGCAGTCAGTTCCGCAGTCAGGATGCCAGTATTATTGGCAACACATGTCTCTATGGAGCAACCGGAGGCAAGCTATTCGCATCCGGTTTGGCAGGAGAGCGATTCGCTGTTCGCAACTCGGGTGTACACGCTGTTATTGAAGGCGCCGGTGATCACTGTTGTGAGTATATGACCGGTGGTTGTATTACGGTGCTTGGCCCCACCGGAATTAACTTTGGTGCTGGCATGACTGGGGGTGTGGCATTTGTACTCGATATGGAGCGTGACTTTATCGATCGTTTCAATCACGAATTGGTGGAGATTCATCGTATTGTCGGTGAGTCGGCAGAGGCACACCGTCATTTTCTCCGCGATAACATTCGAGAGTTCACGGCTGAAACAGGGTCGGCTTGGGGTCAAACAATCCTCGATGATTTTGAGGACTACATCGGGCGTTTTTGGCTGGTGAAGCCCAAGGCTGCTGATTTCGATATGCTGCTTTCGCGACTCCGCGAGACCGACTAGAGAGGCGATGATATGACTGAGCGATTGGCTAATCTTTTTCAGTTCATCGACGTTGAACGGCGCGATCCCGAAAAGCGCTCGATGCAAACGCGCACCGAGGAGTTTGTTGAGATCTATGACCCCTTCACCCAGCAGACGGCGAAAGAGCAATCTCATCGATGTCTGGAATGCGGTAATCCCTATTGTGAATGGAAGTGCCCGGTCCACAATTTGATTCCAAATTGGCTCAAGTTGTTGGCCGAAGGACGTTTATTTGAGGCGGCGGAATTAAGCCATCAAACCAACACACTGCCTGAAGTCTGTGGTCGTGTCTGTCCGCAGGATCGCCTCTGTGAGGGTGCCTGTACTTTGCATGATGGTTTCGGTGCAGTGACGATCGGCAATGCGGAGAAATACATTACTGATACGGCCCTTGCGATGGGTTGGCGGCCTGATCTTAGCAATGTGATCGATACCGGCAAGCGAGTCGCGATTATCGGTGCGGGCCCCGCAGGGTTGGGTTGTGCTGATGTTTTAGCACGCAATGGTGTGAAGTCTGTCGTGTTCGATAGCTATCCCGAGATTGGTGGTTTGCTCACCTTCGGCATTCCTCAGTTCAAACTCGAGAAGCAGGTGATGGAGCGCCGGCGGGAAGTGTTTGAGGGTATGGGAATCGAGTTTCGACTCAATACCACGGTTGGCTCCGATGTGCAGGCCACTGATTTACTCAACGAGTTTGATGCTGTCTTTCTTGGCATGGGCACTTACAAAGCAATGACCGGTGGCTTTCCCGGAGAGGATCTGCCCGGGGTTTACAAGGCGCTCGACTATCTCATTGGCAACATCAACGAAAAAATGGACTATCCGCAAGCCGATGATGCGTTTATCGATCTAAAGGGGAAGACGGTGGTCGTGCTCGGTGGTGGCGATACTGCCATGGACTGTGTCCGCACGGCTGTGAGACAGCAAGCTGAACAGGTCTTCTGCGTGTACCGGCGGGACGAGGCCAACATGCCTGGTAGTCGTCGTGAGGTCCAGAACGCTAAAGAAGAGGGCGTCGAATTTTTGTTCAACCGTCAGCCTACCTCGGTGGTCGACTACTTCGGTGAAGCCATTGGCGTCAGAGTGGTGGAAACCAAATTGGGTGAGCCTGATCAAGACGGTCGCCGACGCCCGGAACATATACCGGGCTCTGAGACAGTCCTTGAGGCCGATGCCATCATTATGGCCTTTGGCTTCCAGCCAAGTCCTGCCGCCTGGTTCGATGACTGGGATATCACGCTTAATGACTGGGAAGGTGTCATCGCGCCAGAGCACCAAACGTTTAAATTTCAAACGACAAATCCCAAAGTTTTTGCCGGGGGTGATATGGTACGCGGATCTGACCTCGTCGTAACCGCCATATGGGAGGGCAGACAGGCCGCAGAGGGCATACTCGATTACCTTGCGGTTTAACCAATAATAGTAATCGGAGCGAGCATCGATCATACGACGCCGCTCGGGGGAAGTAGCCGATATGGCAGCAACACTGCAAAACGACCGTTTTTTGCGCGCACTCCTGCGTGAGCCTGTAGATAGAACACCACTGTGGATGATGAGGCAGGCTGGTAGGTACTTACCAGAGTACCGCGCTACTCGTGCAGAGGCCGGTAGCTTCATGGGCCTTTGTACTAATCCTGAGCTCGCTTGCGAGGTCACCATGCAACCGCTCCGACGCTACGACATGGATGCGGCTATTTTGTTCTCGGACATTCTGACGATCCCTGATGCCATGGGTCTCGGGCTTTATTTTTCTGAAGGGGAGGGTCCACGCTTTGAGCGACCACTGACATCCGACGCTGAAATAAGCGCACTCGAGCCAGAACGCTGTCGAGATGAGCTGCGCTATGTGATGGATGCTGTTGCGCTGATTCGCAGTGAATTGAACGGAAAGGTCCCTCTCATTGGGTTCTCGGGCTCTCCCTGGACATTGGCGACTTATATGATAGAAGGTGGCTCGTCCAAGGATTTTGCCAAGACTAAGGCTTTGGCATTCGATAACCCTGCATCCATGCACTTGTTGCTTGAAAAGCTCGCTGACGCCGTCGCGGTTTATCTGACCACTCAGGTAGAGCATGGTGCGCAGGCGCTCCAAATTTTTGATACGTGGGGTGGCGCTCTTGGGCACCGTGACTACGAAGAGTTTTCCTTGCAGTACATGAGAGCAGTAGTCGAGCGCCTTCCCAGAGAGGCAGACGGTAGGCGCGTTCCCATCATTGTCTTTACCAAGGGTGGCGGCCAGTGGATCGAGCGCATTGCTGATTGCGGGGCTGATGCTGTCGGGCTTGACTGGACCACTGACTTGGCAAAAGCACGCGCGCAGGTGGGTGATCGAGTAGCGCTTCAAGGCAACATGGATCCTGCCATGCTTCACGCATCTCCTGAGCGAATTAGGCGAGAGGTAGCTTCTGTCCTCGCAAGCTTCGGTCATGGTACAGGGCATGTGTTTAATCTCGGGCATGGCATAACGCCCGGCATTGATCCGGCTTGTGTGGCTGCAATGGTCGATGCAGTGATCGAGTTATCGCCGGCGTATCACTCCGCTTAAGGCGGCTAAAACCGCAAGCTATGTGTTATGACTCGGCGGCGTAAGCTGAATTGACCTACTGCGATTGGCAGTTATTTGTTCTATTTCGATGATCGCTGCAGCGCCCACTCATCGAGCTTAGTCGATGGCGCTTGAGTGTTGGATCAGTCTGCCACTTGCCCACGGTACCGCCATAGCGGTTGACCAGCTTGGTTGTACTTGCGCTCGAATAGCGTAAGCGGGTCATCGACTATTAGGCTCTCCATCTTGCCCACAAAACCTAGGCTCGACGCTGCCATCGCGAACTCTTGAGCGTATAACTTCCAATTAGTTCGCATCTCTAGGTCGCCACCTAGTTTTCCTAGTAGCGGGAATGACGGATGGCCATGCACTCTGCGCTTTAGTTGATGTTTTTTTGGCCAGGGATTTGGGTAAAGCAGGTAATGCTTATCGATAGCAATTTGGGCGTCATTTAGTTCCCGCCAAAAGGTCTCGCACTCGGCTCGAAAGAGTCGATAGTTTTCGAATCCTGTAGGTTGATGCTTCTCAAGGCGATGTGCTGATTGATCGATTCCGCAAACACTGTGGTTTGGAAATTGCGCCGCAAGCGTCGCAGTGCTCATACCGGTACCGCAAAACGAGTCGAGAATGACCGGTTTGTTGCGCGTCCGTATCCACGCAATTGCATCGCGTGCAGCCGCCTCCGTATGCCCGGGTGTTGGTTTTTGCCATTGCGACTCTCGATGAGCGCGGACCACCTCCAGCAGGTCGGTGTGGACTTCTGACTGAGTAGAAGACACGGCTTTTGCAGCTGAGGATGGCATGGCGCACCGGTAATTTGGGTTACCATCATTCTAGCCTCGGATAGGGAAAACGGTAACGATGCGTCGCGATTTAAGACCCTTTTGGGTTAAGAGGGGATACATAAAGTTTCGGGAGTGGTGGGTTAATTGGTTTTTGAGACCCCGCTGCGAAAGCCTTGGACCGCACTCAACAATCATGTCCCCGTGGTTCGTCATCATCTCTGGACCTAATATTCGTATTGGGCATTCGTTTACCGCGATTGGCGAGATGCATCACCCGGTGCAAATCGGTGTCTGGGGGCGCGACTTTGGTTTGGGGTCGGTTCGTATCGGTGACGCATGTCTGATGTCGCCCGGGGCACGTATTTCGGCCAGTGACGAGATTGTTTTGGGTAATGGCTGCATGATGGCGCATGGCAGCTACATAACCGATTCTGATTGGCATGGCCTTTACGATCGGGTTAATCGTGACGCTAATCCGAGGCCAGTTCATCTCGGCGATAACGTCTGGCTGGGTGATCGGAGTACGGTACTAAAGGGGGTCAGTATAGGCGATAACAGTGTCGTGGCGGCGGGTGCTGTAGTGACCAAGGATGTGCCTGCCAATGTGGTGGTAGCGGGTAACCCCGCAGCGGTGGTTAAGACTCTGGACGAATCTGAGCCGCGCTACACCCGATCGGATATGTTTGAAGATCCTAGTGAAACCCAAGCCTATTTCGAGCATCTGGACCGTGTCTTATTGTCGGATAAGCGCTTTTGGCCCTGGCTCCTGCAGGCGATTTACCCTCGATCGAGAAAGCAGCAGTAACAGTTGCTAAGCAGAGGTAATCGCCACCAAAGCAACGGATCGCGCGCCAGCTTCCTTGATAGCATGCGCGGCGGCTCTGGCAGTCTCGCCGGTCGTGGCTATATCGTCGATTAACACAACGGTTTGATTCGATATTGATCTTCTGGCTTCAAAGATATGCCCGTTTCTCTGTCGCAGTGATCGGCTGATTTTTGACTGCTGTGGCCGCCACTTAATTTGCTTTAGGATGGGTATTGGTGGTGTGCGTTGTAGCTGATTGCAAAGCGCATTACTCAGTAGCCAAATGTGATCGAACCCTCGCCATATCTGACGTCGCCAGTGGGTAGGCATCGGGACCACGACATCATTTTGGAGAAGCAGCGTCTGAAGAGAATTGGCAGCGAGCGACGCGATCAGGTGGGTGAGGTCAGGCCGATTTTGAAACATCCACAGGTTGATGAGTGACGGCAGGGGCTCGCGATAAAGAAAGGCTGACTGGAATTGATCGATCGGTGCACGTTTTGATCTGCAGACAATACAAACCCTTGCTGTGGTTAAGGGTAGGTCGCAGAAGAGGCAGCGGTTTGGCGATGGAATGAGCTGTTCCTGGCATCGCTCGCAGATCGAACCGAGTTTGGTCATAGTGCTTTGACAGCTTAGGCATTGTGGCCTGAGGCACTCCAAAAGCGTTGAACTGGCAATTGTTTTTGCGATTTAGAAAGGCATGACAGTCGATCGCAAGGACTTGGAAACTGGAGAGTAGGTGAATACTCTTTAGAATGATGCGTCACCGCTCGGCCGTGACGTATCGAGGCTGAAAAAGTTGTGAAAATCAGCCAATTTTTTAGTGGTTTGAGTGAACGAGTCTCTTGTTTGGGGCTCTGGTCGACAGTTAACGTAGGAGGCGCTGAACATGAGTCAGGAGTCAAACGATAGCAATGAGCAGTTGTTGTCTGATGAAGATCAGGCACGGGTCGATCACGTGGTTTCGACTGGCGTTAACTCGACCAATCGCAAACCATTCAGACCGATGTTGCTCATCATCCTACTAATAGCTACCGTGACCGGCTTATCAATCATGAGTCAGCTGTTGGTGCGTTGGTCGGGAATCTACTAATCCCAGATTGGCAAGATTCGCAGGCGAAGATACAGCAACCGCACGGCTTTGTTAGCTCTCTACCGCCTTGTCCGAACTCAAAATAGGTATGCGCCATGGCTTTCCCTGACATTGCTGTCTGTTGGGGCACTCGGCTGTGCAGCCACGACAGGGCAGGTTTTCGTATTGCTGATCAGATGCGGCGGTGTCCATAAATTTTTCCCCCCAAGTGTGGCGATACTCTACCGCCAAATACTTGTGCTCGCGCTATTGATGTTATCTAACGTTGCTCAAATAATGGACAGCCCCGTAACAGGTCGCTGTTGGCATGAACTTCATAAAACGCTGGTTGCATCGCTATTTTCGACTCGAACTCATCGCATTTATCGCTATCTTAATTTTCGTTTTTATTATTCGGTAGCTACGTAGCATCCTATGGCTCATAAGGCGGTTAATTGAGTGCTAGTAGGTAAGTAAAGCGGGTGCTTTGGCTGCCCGCTTTTGGTGACGCCGAGACAGTAAAGTCGGTCTTGCATGGCCTTGATAATCTCGTCGCGTTGAAGCAGAGCGCCGCCATTTCCCCAACAAGCTACGACCAATTTATCGTCACTCAGTGTGCGGCTGATCCATCGATTGTTGCTGGGACCGATTGGCTCGGGGTGTCGAGTGAGCCCATTTGGGTCGCGGCTGCGAAACGCGAATAGGTTGATGAGTTCAAATCCGGAGTATCCCCACTTTGAAGCAAATGCCGCGCACTTTCTGACTGTCGCGTCGTCTTGTTTTGATGTTGCGGTGGACGGGTTTAGACCGATGAAAACGCAGCGTTCTCCATCGGACCAGCGATGACTCAGGTAATAGCGATACCGATGGCAGCGAGAAAAACGGGTTTCTTTAAGGGGCTTGATCTCAGGACTCGCCCGATTCTTGCCAAGCAGAGTGTTTTGCCTTCATGAAGTCGCCGTGAGAAACGTAAAGTAAATCTGAAATTTTTCTAATGGAAGCCTCTTCGTATTTATCGATCTCTTGGTCCGCAAACGCAACCTGCCACAGCGATTCAACGAGTTGGCTCCGCTCTTCGATTGATAATGTCTCGTTAATCTGTCGGGTAAATTGATACAGCCCTGGAGCCTGAGCTAATTGCTCACGCGCTGCGGTCGCGACGGCCCTGCAATCAGCTTCATCGAGGCCGAAGAGTTTATGGAGACGCGACTCGATGATTGCAAGCTCCTCGTCGGCCTCTTCCTGATCAGCTTGTGCGATTTCGAGCATGAGTGTCGCGTACAGGATTGCAGAGTCAGGAACCGAAGGCTCGGTGTCCGGGGTCTCGAGTGTCGATTTTATTTTAGATAACCAAGTTAGAGGCACGTGCTATTCTTCATCCGTAATGTTTTGGGCTGTCGAGCTAGGATTCATGATTGAGTCGATGAACCTCGGCCGACCTCCGTCATTCTACACTGAGTTGACATTATGGCCGCGTCGTCTCTATCGCGTTTATATCTTATTCCAATTGCGGTCCTAATTCTGGGGATATTCAACGCGCTTTTTGCTTACTCGAGTTATAAGACGTCCGCCGATCAACAGCTTTTAGATCAATTCCGGTCAGATGCTAATATACGGATATTAATTGGTGACGCGATCCTGAAGCGTTATCAAACAAAAACACGATCGGCTCTGGCCACGCTCGATAGCAATTCGCTGCTTGCTGGCAGTGGTGCTGGCGGATCAGAGAGACTGATATCCATTGCGCTGTCGGCTGCTGATTTGATATCAGCGGATACACCGTTTGCGACTGTTGTGCTCCGACGGCATCGCGATTCGGGGGATATCTTTCCTGTTGTTCTCCCGCCGAGATTTTGTGCAGTGACTGGTCGCGAGTTAAGTGCTGATCCGATGTTATCAGCAGTTGATTGGTCATCTACCACGACAGAAATCGCGACCTTGGTTGCCCAAGAAGATTGGTTGGATTCTTCACGTTTCGTCTTACAGGGCGCTGCGGTATTGAGTTACCGAGTGTTGGACCGTTCTAGTGCTGTCTGGCAGTACATTGCGTTATCGATAGTTGAGCTCGAGTCTCTGCAGCGTGCCATCGATCGAGAGTTGGCGGTACTCGGTCCACCGCCCGCGCTCAACATTGTTGCCTTTGACATCAGCACTGAAAATTGTCTGCTTGCTTACGCAGTGAATGGGAGTGATTTTGATTGCCCCGACGCGACACCATCGTCAACCTTGGTCGCTATCACTGAGCTCTATGGGGTTCGGGTGTTTGTGCTACCTAGCAAAGAATATCTTGTATTGGCGCAGGCTGATAAGCGGACCTTCCCCTATCGTGAATTGTTTTGGGGTCTTTTCGTATTGATGGGTGCTTTGACGGCGGTTGTTTTATTTCTCCGTAACCAAGCGAGAAACGAGGAAGAGGTCACGATCGAACGAAATCTCGTGCTGTCACAGCAGCGGGTCACTGGCGCAGTCCATCGGCAGGTATCAGAGGCACTAGCTCATTTCTCTAGTTTTGCAGAGACACTGCGCGACGTGGCTGATGAGGAGGATCAACGATACGTAGATATTGCTGTTACCGACATTGTGCGCACGCGTTTGGAGCTTGACACCACGGTCTTAACGGGAGGTGCGCCGCCAAGCCTAATGCAGAGCGATGACAACAGGGCGTCGCTAAGCAAGCTGGTGGCAAGATCATCGGCTTACTTGACTGCACTCACTAAAGACGGAGAGGTGGTGACTCGATTGTTGGCCGATGACGGTTTACCGGAGACGATTTGGGTCAATTCTTATTGGCTGGAGTCTTTGGTGTTCGCTCTGATCCAATCGGCTTCAGACAGCACTGACCTAGGCTTCATTGAAGTAGCATTTTGGGCGGAACGTGCCGAATCTGACAACGTTGTGCTCTTTATTCGCACTCGTGACACCGGAGTCAGTGCGGAGCTCGATCACGACACGGCATCAAGTCCAGACAAAGCCCTAAGGTTACTCGCTGGGTTTTTAGGGGCTGAGATAAGTCAAAAAACCGACCCCGGTGACAACGGGTTTGAGCGCATCGTCAAGGTAACTAGTATCGCTTGATCGCTTTATTGGGGCGCTGCTTTGAGTCTCAATCGACAGCCACCAACGGCTCCGTAAACCGGTGGCCTTCCCCATATTGTGTGGTGATGGGATCGACATTGCTCGAGACCGCCAAGATCTTTTGACGAAGCCTCTTAATGACAGCATCAAGCGCCCTATTGGCAGCAGAATCTGTCCGGC
>MDTB01062119.1_pt1 | contig 14769 bp, 11 predicted proteins | sample 811161 | NCBI WGS metagenome assembly MDTB01 (sample SAMN05326650, study PRJNA326480) | marine metagenome | isolation source: seawater | place: Mediterranean Sea | collected 2009
CTGAAATAATATTAGCAATTTTCTTTCCATATTCATACATTATATATAATTTTGCAATTGCATTAAATAATAAACAAGGATTTTCTATGCAAAATAGATGTCCAAATAAAACAGAAATTTCATCTGAAACTGTAAATCAAGTTATAGATCAACAAGTTGATCAGTCAAATAAATTATTTAACTCATTTTCGCAAAATCCAAATAAAGTTCAGAAAGGTGGTTTTAATATTGATGATGATTCATTAAATTCAGATATGTTGGGAGGAAATTTTGATAATAATTCACCTATTTCAGATTTTACTATTACATTTTATTAAGTACTTACATTTTTAGGATAATGCTTCTTCATGAATGTTTGTAAATTAAAATAAGTAACTTCATCTTTACCATTTCCTAATAATTTAGATAATTTAGTATCAGGTTCTATTATTCTTTTATTAGCTTCATTCTGAAGCTTGTGTTCTTTGATATATACATTTAATCTTTTTGTTACATCAGTTCTAGCTAATTTTGTATCTGGTGCAACTCCTAAAAATTTAGCTAAATCTTTAGATATATTTGCAGGTTTAGCAAATCCACTTAATTGTTTTACTCCACCAGTTTGATTTCTTTTCTTTTTCATATTTTTAGCTAATTGTTTATTAACTTTTACAATTTCCTTTTTTAAAATTTTATTTTCCTGAATATTTGATTTACATAATGTTATTATATTTTGTAAATTATTATTTAATTCAGTTAATCTATCTTCAAATGTTGTTTCTACATTTTCAGTTGTTTCTACATTTTCTGTTGTTTGATTATTAGTCATTTTATACAATTATAAAAGTTAATATATTTCATTATTATACGCATATTATATCTATGTATACTGTATACTTAGTAAATCTAAGTAAATGACTAATATTAAAGAATATAGTTATGATGATATTATTACTGATTTAAATGAGAATTATGTAAAAAATAAATTTAAACAATCTAATTATATTGATTTTCTTAAATTACACCGTAATTATAATCAATTAAATAATGACTTAATTAATATTTATGATAAAAATGGAGCTCCAAAGAAATCATATTTAAATATAGATAAATTTTGTAATTATTATATAAATCCAGATAAAATTCATAAAAATAAAAAATTACCATATTTTAATTCAGATATATGTAAATCTGAAAATACTAATTTAAATAAATATTATAATGAAAATTATCTTAAAGATAATATTATAACATTATCGAATCAATTTTTTGGAAATTCTATTAATTTAAATTATTTGAAAAATATTAATAATAATAAATATAATAATATTAACATAGATTCTATTAATAAATTACTAAATGCAAAATTAGATAAAATATGTGATGCAGATGAAGTTAAATTAGGTGATACATGTGTAAAATTAAATGATGAAAATATTTTATCTATATGCAATATACCTAAAGAACAAAAAGAAAATTGTAGTGTTTTTGAAGATATTAATAAAAATGAAATATATATACCTAATGTATGTGAAAAAAGAGATTTAGAAAACTGTACAAAAGATGGTAAATGCACTGTTACTTCAAAGAATAATTGTATAAAAAAAAATATAAACTGTATTGCATATGATAAAGATGAATGTAACCAAAATAATGATAAGTGTTTTTTTAATGAATTAAATAATTTATGTGTATCTAAACAGTGTGAAAATAGAATATTAAATACATGCGAGATAGAATCTAGTGTTGATTGTAATGATGAAAATGAATATGAAAATGAAAATGAAAAAAATATTTGTAATAATGAAAAAAAAATATTAGAATCAATCTCAGAATATGATATATGTAAAAAAAATGTAAATACTTGCAAAGTTGATTGTACAAAATTAAAAAGTGAAGAAGAGTGTAAAGAAAATGAAAATAACTCTTCACAATGCATATTTGAAGATAAAAAATGTAAATTTAAATGCAATGAAAATAATATAATTAACAATTATCTAGAATGTTGTAATGATAGTAAAGAAAATAGTATTAATAAAGAGATATGTGATAAAACAAAAAATTTATATGAAAATTGTTATCCCAGGCCAGATAATCAATGTGAAACATCAGATGGAAAATGTAAATTCGGTAAAATAGAAAATATAGAAAATATAGAAAATATAGAAAATATAGAAAATATAGAAAATATAGAAAATGATGATATTACATTCTGCACTTCTGCAAAATGTGAAGATATTGATTTATCTAAATATAGTTATGATGATCATACAAAAAATAAAATTTGTGAAAATGCAAATATTAAAGATGTAACTACCTGCAAAAAATCCAATGATAAATGCATAGAATTTTTTAATAAATGTGAACAAAATAATGATAAAGATAAATGTAATGAAAATGAAAAATGTTTTTGGAATAAAGAAGATGAAAATGGAAATGGAAATGGAAATGGAAATGGAAATGGAAAATGTATTTATAAAAAATGTACAAACAGAATAGATGAAAAACATTGCAATATAGATAATGATAAATCTTGCTCAATTATTGATGATAATTATAAAAATATTTGCTTTGGAAAAACAGAATCAGGTGAAATAGATTATGACAATCAAATATGTCAAGATGAAAAAATATATTCAACTTATTATATTTCAGATAAGGAACATTTAAAAAATTTTATAGATAAATCAAATATAAATAATATTGACATTATTCAAAAATTTAGTGATGTATCAACTAATCATCAATTGCAACAAACTATAACTACTAAATCTGAAATAACTAAGATTTTTAATCAGTTAAAAGAAAATAACTCCATTCTATCAAATGAAAAATTTAAATTTTTTACAAAAAATTTAAAATGTGCAAATATTTGCGATATAAATAATAGTGACACTTTTAAAAACAACTATGATATTTGTTGTGCAAATGGAGGCAACAAAAAAGAAGGACATGCTAAAATATGCGAAAAAATATCATCTCCAGTAAGTAATAGTAATATTGTTGAAACTATTAATATTACTACAAATGAAGCTTTTACACAATTTTATCAAAAAGAAAATTTGAGTTTTTCAAAAATACCACAAAACATGAAAAATGTAGGTAAAAAAATATCAAATGGTGTAAAAAAAATCAATAAAAGTAAAAAACAACAAGAAAATCCAGTTAAACATATAAATAAAAAACAAGAAGAAATGAAATCATCTGTGCAAGAAATTACAAGTAAAGAAGCAGAGAAAATAGTTGAAATAATTAATAAAAAACAAGAAGAAATGAAATCATCTGTGCAAGATATACCAAGTAAAGAAGCAGAGAATATAGTTCAAATAATTAATAATAAACAAAATGAAATGATATCATCTGTGCAAGATATACCAAACAAAGAAGCAGAGAATATAGTTCAAATAATTAATAATAAACAAAATGAAATAATATCATCTGTGCGAGATATGCCAAAAAAATTAAAAATATCTGATAAATTTTGCAATCTACAAGGTGAAGAAGAATGCGGAAAACATCCCCAAGATTGTATATTTATACCAGAAAAACAATCTTGCGAAAATAAATTATGTAAATTTAGACGCAAAGACAATTGTTCTTTAAATGATGAAGATAAGTGTAAACCTAATCAAGAATGGATATTTGATACAGATTTTACATTAACTGAAGTAAAGGATTTATCTGCTGATAATTCGTGCAAAATTGGTAAAATGGATGAACCTATTGAATATTGCGATAATTATTCAAATGTTAGTGATAGAGATGTTTCTATTGAGTGGAATTACCCAAAAAGTATTAACGGTATTGTTATTCAAGGTAATGGTATAAATAAAAATGAAATAGATGGAGATTATAAGTATAATAACATATTTGAAATTTTTAAAATAGATGAAAAAAATAATAAAAAACCTATAAATATTAATAACTATAAACAAGATGAAAATAATTTTATTAAATTAGATAGACAACCATACCAAATTGATGAAAAAAAATATTTTAAATTTAATGAACCTTTAAATTTAAAACAAAATGAAAAAATAAAAATTATTGCAAAAGGAGATAAAGATAACTCAAACTTTTTCAAAAGTTTTAGAGTAGGAACTTATTCAGATCAAGATTGTACTGATATTGAACCACCTCCCAATTATGAAAAATTAGCTGATACATGTGTTATTATTGATGGTAAAGAAACAAGCAAAGATGATTATCTAGAGTATAACGGTAAAAAATCAAAAGAATCATGTGAGCAAATATGTAATAGTACTGCAAATTGTAAAGGTTATCAAATTAGTAGAACTATAAATGATAATAAAATAGATAAATGTTATATATTTAAACCAAAAATTGACACAGATATATCTAAATTAAGAAAAACAAAATGTAGTAAATCACCTAAAAAATTAAAAACTGAATTTTATTTAAATAACATTGAACCTTTTAATACAATAAAGGATATTTGCCGGAAAAAAATATACAAAAAATTAGATTGTCAAGATGAGCAATGTACAAAATATGAAAACAAATGTATACCTAAGCAATGTAAATTTAGAAATCAAAGAGACTGTAACACTATTGGTAATTGTACAATTAATGACGGAATATGTCATTCTAAAGTTTGTGAAGAAATGCCAATAGATTTATGCTCATTAAACGCTAAATGTCATTTAGATGGTAATACTTGCAGAACTAAATGTGAACATAGAAACATTGACTCATGTTTTAATAAAGAAGACCCATGGAATAATAAATGTTTAGTTACATATGATAAAAAATGTAAAAAATTGGAAGAATATGATATAATAACAGACTATTCAGGTAGATATTTTCCAAAATTAGATGAAACATCAGGTGTAATTTCGCAGACAGTTGATAAAAATGATACTATAAACAAGTGTAAAGATTTATGTAAATCTAAAAATAAAGAATATGCAGCAATACAAAATGGTAATGAATGCTTTTGCGGAAATGCAAATGAAATAAAAAATCATACGTTTACAAAAAACGATGTACCTATAATAACTAAAAAAATAACATATACAAAAACAGTAACAATACCTTCAAGAATATGCGAACATATTACACGCCGAGATCCACAAAGCTTCAGACCGGTATCCGGTCTCGAATGCAGATATGTAAATAAAAAAGTTCCAAAAAAAGTTGAAGAAATTGTAAAAGAACCACCTCCTAAATGGGAAAAATATTATAACTCATATGATTCAAATGCTAAGGGTCCAATTATATTAGAATCAGGTAAATCCGTAACTACAAATACTGGAAATGCATGGCAAAATTCAATTCATTTTCTAAAATAATAATCAAATTTCATAATATAAAATAAAATCTTAATACTTATCCAACTTCGTCAAATCCGTAATAGACGGACGTGATTTAAAATCTGCATTTATCATATTACATAATAATTTATTACTATTTTTCCCTTTTTTTAAATTATATATTTCTGTATATTTTTCCATATGTGTTGTAAAATTATTCATTATTTCAAATATAATTATTCCTAAACTATATATATCATATTTTTTTGTAATAATTCCTTCATTGTTTTCAGGTGGTGCATATGTTGGAGTACCAACTTCATTATATTCATCAATCGTTGGATAATGCTTATGAATAACTAAACTAAAATCTGCAATTTTAATACTTAATATTTTTTCTCCATTCAATTTTAATAATATGTTTTCAGGTTTTAAATCTCTATGAATAATATTATTATCATGTAAATATTTTACACCATTTACAATATTCTTTATTATAAATTGTTTTGTTTTATTATCTATCTGATATGTATCTAAATATTCTCGCAATGACATATCCATTAATTCCGTTTGAATATATAAACAAATACTGTAATAATTCTGATTATTTATTTGAACCATTTCTAAGTTTTTATCATCTACTTCAATCCATGATGTACAATATTTTATTATATTAGGATGTTCTAAACTTGATAAACAACGAACTTCTTTTAATTTATTCATTATATTATGAGCAACAACTTCATTGGGATTATTGGGTTTTATGTAAAATGGAATTTTCTTAATAGCATACATTTTATTATCTATCCTATGTTGAGCACTATATACAATACCATCACACCCTTTGTTAATAAATCTTATATTAAAGAAAGTATTATTTAAAAAATTTTCATGTAACATTAAATTAGATAATTGTGTATTATTTTTTAACATTATATTAATGTTACGAGTTATTGAAGTGTTTTGCTGAATAGAGTCAGGTTCAAGTATACTTTCAGTTGTCATATATTTATTATAAATATTATAATAAATATATTTTTATATTTAACTAATTTATTTAATCAACATGCTCCATACTGGATTCTTCTAATTCTTCATCTTGCGACTTATTGACTTCTGCTGTAGTTTCTGGAAGATCAGGAATATCATCATCATCATCATCATCATCAGCATTCAATCCATATGCAACCAATTTATTAATTCTCTTAGAAAATTGACCAGGATTTCTAAGTGCAAATCCAGATGACAACATTGAAGATTCATACATAAGCCAAATAAAATTACGGTAAGATGGATTCTTATCATCTGTTTCAACAAAATTTTTCAAATTTTGAATTGATTTATTATTAGGATTTATTTCCATAATCTTCTTTGAACCTAACATACCATCCATTGATGTATCTCTTAATGCCTGTGCTTTTAAGATTCTTTCCATATTTGCAGACCATGAATGTTCCTGTGATACGAGAATACATGGAGAATCAGATAATCGTTGAGAAAGTCTTACATCTTGAACCTCATTTTCTAATACAGTTTTAATATATTCACACAACTTTTTATATTCCTTTTGCTGTTGCTCAATTTTTTCTTTTTCTTCTTCATTTTCATTTAATTTTAAATTATCCTTTGTTATACAAACTAAATCATAATCCATATATTTTTTTACAGACTGACACATATATTCATCAATAGGTTCTATAAAATATAATACTTCAAATCCATTTCCTCTAAGTGCCTCTAAACATGGTGAAGTATTAACTGTTTCAACTGATTCACCTGCAATATAATATAATACTTTTTGATTTTCTTTCATTCTTTCAACATATTCATCAAGAGAAATCATTTTATCAAGACTTTTTGATGTATTAAATCTTAGTAATTTCATTAATTTCTCACGATTTGTTTCATCTTCATATACTCCCAATTTAATATTCTTTGAATAATTTGCATAAAATGAATCATATTTATCTTCTGGAATATCATGCATCATTTCAATACATTTCTTGACCAAATTCTTTTTAATAATTCTCATAATTTTATTTTCCTGCAACATTTCACGAGAAATATTAAGAGGTAAATCATTCGAATCAACTATACCAGTAATAAATGATAAATAATCTGGAATTAATTCTTTATAATCATCTGTAATAAATACTCTTCTTACATATAACTTAATATCACAATTTTTCTTATTTTGCTCAAACATTGTATGAGCTGGCTGAGAAGGAATATATAAAATAGATTTATATTCAATTTGTCCTTCCGCTGAAAAATGCTTATATGTTAGTGGATTATCCCATTTATTTGGAAGTGATTTATAAAATTGATTATATTCATCTTCAGTTATTTCTGATTTATTCCTGCACCATATTGGTTTTTGCGTATTAATTAAATCCCAATCATGATATGTTTCTGTTTTTGTTTTTGGTTCTGGTTCATTTTTTTCATTATCATTTTCATCATCTACATCTTCAACTTCAACTTTATTGCAATCATCATCCTTACATTCTTCATTAGAACATTCATTCTCTTCCTTACTTTCTGATTTTACATTTGTATCTTCATTAGAACATTCTTCTTCTTTGCATTCTGTATTATTATCTTCATCTGTTACTTCAACTTCACGTGTTTTCTGTACCCAAACACTAATAGGATAATTAATAAATTGAGAATGTTTCTTTACTAAATCAATAAGTCTATTTTTATCTAAATATCTATCATGCTCATCTTTCAAATGTAAAATAATTCGAGTTCCATTAGATTCTAATTTATTTTCATCTGTTACTTCGTCAATTGTAAAAGAACCACTTGCAGTAGATTCCCAACTATATGTTTTATCTGTTAGATGAGATCTTGTTTGAATAACTACTTTATCTGCAACTAAATAAGATGAATAGAAACCAACACCAAATTGTCCAATCATATTAACATCTGCACCAGCTTGCAATGCTTCTGTAAATGCTTTTGTACCAGATTTTGCAATCGTACCAATATTATTAATTAAATCATCTCTTGTCATACCAATACCATTATCTTCAATTGTTAATGTTTTATTATCTGCATTTGGTGTTAAATGAATATGATAATTTTCATTATTTGATTTATTATTTTGCAATAAGTCATAACGAATTTTATCAATTGCATCAGAACTATTTGAAATTAATTCTCTTAAAAAAATTTCTTTATTACTGTAAAATGTATTAATTATAATATTCATAAGCTGATTAATATCAGCACTAAATTCATGAGTTTCTCTCGTGTTTGAGTCGCACATATTATAAATCAATTAATAATAATATCTTTAAATAAAAAAAATTGATTTTTATAATTTTATATAAATTAAAAAAATATATAATAAAAAAATGTGCAATTGCAAAGGAAACTGCGATACCGGATATTGTGCATGTGTAAAGATTAATAAATTATGCAATGAAAATTGTAATTGTCCACCAACGTGTAATAATATTTTAAATAATTATAATGGTAATAAAAAAAGAAAAAAATATCAAGAAACAAAATTAATGTTTTGCAATTGTAAAAGTAGAAATTGTCAAACAAAATATTGTATTTGCAAAAAGAGAAATATACAATGTACAGATAAATGCAACTGTTGTAATTGTTGGAATACTGAATTTGATACAAATATAAAACTCACAAAATTTTATAAAAAACAGAAAAAAACAAAAAGAAAACAGGCAAATACTACATCTGCAAACTTACATATATTAGCAAATAAACCAAAAATAACAGTAAATGAACCAAAAATAGCAGTACCTGAATCAAAAATAGCAGTACCTGAATCAAAAATAGCAGTACCTGAATCAAAAATAGCAGTACCTGAATCAAAAATAATAAATATATCAAATACTTTTGATAATTTATCTGATAAATATTTATTAGATAAATTATTATTAAATAAATATTTAAATGAAATTGATTTTAATTTAAAATTACATGATATTAATTTATCATTTATTCAAAACAAAAATGAGCAAAATTATAATTTCTTATCTGATCCATCATTACCATCAATTGATATTGCTGAAGAATTATTAAATATAAATTTATTTTAATTATATATATGTTTAAGATTAAAACAAGTAATAAATCAATTTCATTAGAAGAAAAAATATCTGATATAATAAAAAAAAATATATTCATAAATAATTCAGATTATACAATCAAAGCAAATGAATATATTTCAATTATTAAAGAAAATGATGAAATAATTATTAATAATAAAAAATATAAATTGTGTTATTTTTTAGGAGATGGTTCATATGGTACAGTATGGAAAATAGAAAACAATAATAATTATTATGCTGTAAAATTTTTAAAATATGAAACAGTAAAAGGGGAATTAATTCATCAAGAAATATCAAATTATTATGATATTATTAAAGGATATGGTATTTACAAAATAAATAATATAAATATATTTTTAATGGATCTTGGATATAAATTTACAATTTATGATTTTAGAGAATGTTTTTTTTTAATGAATAATATATTAACAGTTTTATTAAAATTAAATGAACATAATATTATTCATAATGATATTAAACCAAATAATATTCTAAAAAAAAATAATGGTATATATAGTTTAATTGATTTTAATCTATGCTCAACAATTTCAAATATTTCAGATAATGATATGATAAATAATTTTTATTATAAATCATATAATTTATTAATTAATTATTATAAAATTGACTATTTTAAATGCGATATTTGGGCATTAGGATGTACAATATATACATTGTATAAAAAAGAACTTTTATTTAAAGGTAATAATTTACAAGAACAAATTATATTATTAAAAAATTATTTAGATTTATCAAATACAGATAAATTTAATTTTATTTTTGAAAAATTATTTGGAAATAATATTGATATACAAGATCTTAATAAAAAATATTTTGTAGATTTACTTTTATTAATGATAAATAATGAAGAAAATATATTAATATCAAAAAATTTATTAAATACAGTTAATCAAGTAATAACAAAAATAAAATTTTAATTCACATTTGTATTTACATTTGTATTTACATTTACATTTGCATTTGCATTTGTATTTGCATTTACATTTGCATTTGCATTTGTATTTGCATTTGCATTTGCATTTGCATTTGCATTTGCATTTGCATTTGCATTTGCATTTGCATTTGCATTTGCATTTGTATTTACATTTGCATTTGCATTTGCATTTGCATTTGCATTTGCATTTGCATTGACATTTGCATTTAGATTTGCACTTGCTTTTGCATTTTCTGTTGCATTTCCATGTTCAGTTGCATTTTCATTTTCATAGTTATTATCAAAATGAGGTGTTATTTTCACACCCTTTTTAACATATCCTATTAATTGCATATCTAATATAAATTGATTTAGCATATTATCAAATGTATATTGTTCAGTATAATTTCTATTAAAAAAATATAAATATAGTAAATAATTTGTTGGTATAGGATATTTATTAAAATCAACATCTAATTTTTCATTTATTGAATCAAAAAATAAAATACTCCATTTTGCAAAAATCGGATCATGCCATTTATGAAAAAAATTTGTAGGATCTGGTATTCCTTCTATTTTATAATCTACAGGTACTTCTTTAATTTTTTCTTGAACTAACTTACATATTTTTTTATAATCAATTTTATCTAAATCTGTTGATATATTAAATTTATCAATAATTTCATTATCTTCTTTTACTATAGCCATAATGTTATGTGTATCCATATAAAATTTTATATATGCATTTTTTGTATCTTTTTTTTTTATTAATGGACTATTAATTTCTCTAGAAGAAATTATTATATTATGATTTATATTATATCTATGATATGGATTAATTCCTTGAATTAATACAGTAATTCCATATTTCAAATGCGGAAAAATTTTTCTATTATATTTATTGGCATTATCTTCATGAATATATATAATTTTATATAATGTACTAGCTCTTGATATATTATGCATTAACCAATTATTACTTGGAATTTCTTTATTATTAAATGTAAAAATTGTTACTAGATTCCATCTAAAATCATAATAATATAATCTCTCATTATATTTATAATTATATTTATATTCATCAAAATGAATTTTTTTTACATTTATTAATGGATTATAATGTTTAAAATAATTACTATTATTATAATTTTTTTTTGATACTATAATATCTGAATTATTTTCATAATCTGAAAAATCTTCGCAAAAAGTAATCTGCAATTCTGAAGGTGTTGATATATAGTATTCTTTTTTAATATTTATAGTTCCAATAAGATATATTAATATTAAAATTAGTACATAAATAATATTCATAAAATTTGTATATAATAATATTTATAATAAAATTATAAATATTATCTGCTTTATAATTATATAAAATGAATAAATCAAAAAAAAATAATAGAGAAGATTTTAAAATACCATCAAGATTTCTACTTATTATATTATTATTAATTGTATATGTATTATATGTATATATAATTGGATGGAATAGAGCTCTTTTATATTATACTTATTTTTTATTATTTGTATTATTTTTTAATATATCTATAGATAATAAAATTAATACGGAAAATTTATCAAGATATCATCACAATAAATGTGATGATTTAAAACTCTTAATAGAAAAATTAAAAAAAGATTATGAAAGATGTATTTGCGGAAAAAATTTAAGTTCAAATATTTGTAAAACAGGTTCTTTTCACTATAATAGTAAATTATTAAATAATAATAGTGATAATAATTATATTCAGTTAGATAATTTTGATGATATACCTACAAAAATAAATAAACCATTTCCAACAAGTAATTAGATAATATATATAATATATATATAAATGGGTAATTATATTGTAACACCCGAATATATCTCATTTGATAATATTAAAAATTTATTCAATCAAAATAATGAATATGATAAGGATAAAATTTTAGAAGCAATCGAACAATTCAAAAAAACTCTTTCATTTTTAGATGAAAAAATTAAAACAATGAATGAAAAAATAAAAATATATTTAGAAGAAGCAACAAAATCATATAAATTAAAAAATAAATCTAGTGCATTATATCAATTGAAATTAAAAAAAATGTATGAAAAAGAAATAAAAAAAATGGAATCAATTAAATTTAATATAGAGAGTAATATTTTACATATGGAATCTGTAACTGTAATGTTAGAAACAGTTAATACTATAAAAAATACTACTTCTCAAATACAAATTATTAATAAAAATTTAGATATTTCAAAAGTAGAAAATATAATAGATGAAATATGTCAACAACGTGATACATCAAATGATATAGAAAATATATTAACAGATACTACAATTGATGATTATGATGAAGATGAATTATTGAAAGAATTAGATTGTTTAGAAGATCATTCAAAACAAATAGAATTATCTTCAAATAATATTGAATTTCCAGATGTTCCAGATAATGAAATAATTTTAAATTCTTCTTCAAAAAAAGAAGCTATTTCTATTTAAAAATTGATAAATATATTTATATATATTTATATTTATATTTATGTAGAGTATGTCAAATTCAATTCCCTTTTATTTTGAATATTTATGTAAAGAATATTTATTAGATTTAGATTCAATATTAAATCTTGAATTAGTTAATACAAAAATTAGAAATATAAGTGGAAATTATAGAGATGCAGCAATTTATGCAAGTTTATCTAAAATTTATAAATTTCAAAATATAAAATTAACTAAATTTAAATTTAATAAATGGTATAATATTTTTGAAAAAATTGGTTTAATTGATTATATTATTTTTATTACGTATACAAATACATATATATCTGATATTATATTACGAATTGGTATAAAAACTAAATATGAATTTGCAGATATATATGCTCATAATATTCCTTGCAGAATTCCATTAAATAGAGATATTTTATATAATATTAATGAATTTTACAGATATAATAATAAAATTGTATCATTAGTTAATAATAAAAAATGTTATATCGCTGATATATGTTCAAATTATCAAACAAATTATTTTAAAGATAAATATAAATTTAATCCTACCTATACACTACATAGTAAATTATATAATAGTATATTTAATATTATATATTTATTATATAATTATAATTTTTGGAAACATCATCAACTAATAGATTATATTAATCCATATCCTGAATTTAATTTAGATCATTATGCATTACTTAAAACAGAAATGATTGAATCATTTTCAATTATAAAAAAATATATAATAAAAAAATATTGGAATATTCTTAAAAATTAATTCAGATGAAAACCACTTCTAAGACAATATCCATCAGATGATATAGACATATTAGGATAATGTGTCTTTCCAAACATATAGAAACTTGTATCTGATCCCTTAAATCTGCAAATATTATTATTTTTTAAATTATATTTTTTATTAGGTAATAAACTTTTCACATAATCTGAAGGATTTGGATGTATAATATCATTTGGCCATAATGGTTCTATATCTATATTTTTTTTGAAAGGGTCTTTAATATAAAATTCTGTTTGCTTTTTCATTTCATTATTAACAAAATTTTTATATGATTTTGGTATGTTTAGTGGAGTATATTTAAATGATTTAGTAAACATAATAGCATTATCATTGTAAAGATCACACATCTTTAATATATGTAAATATATTTTTTTTATAATATTAATATGAAAGCTATTATAATTTTTATAATTATTATATAATATATAATATATAATAATGATATTACTAAATTCTACAAATATATTAATAATAGTATTAATATTATTAATTTTTTATTTATATACTAAAAATCATATTATTGAAAATATAAAAAATAAAAAAAATGTGAAAGGAATAGATTCTGTACTAAATATTAGTAATGATTCAAATAATTCAAAAATGTTATATATATTTAGAGGTGATAAATGTAATAAATATATACAAAATAATAATAGCGAATTATTAATTTCAAGAAAATACCCTGCTGATATTCAATATGAGTTTAAAAATATTCCATCAAATATAACAACATCTTTTAAATGGTCAGATAATGAAATTTATTTTATAAAAAATGATAATGCATATTTATATGATATATCTAACCAACGTTTAGCAAAAAAACCTGAAAAATCTCAAAATATAAATAAATTTATTACTGGAGATGTATCTATTACACCATGGGTTAATAATAAATTTATTGCATTTAGAGATAATAAATATATAATTTTTTCAAAAGGCGAGAAATCATCAACTGTTAATACAATTCCATTTAATTTACAATTTTTAGAATATATGAATGATATTACTAAATGGACAACTGGTAAAAATGATACAATATTCTATGTATTTAATAATAATTCATTTAAAAGATATTCTATATTAAATGAAAATGAAGAGTTAGAAGATTTAAAAGAACTAGATAGTGAACCAATAGATCTTAGTGGTAATTATTTTAAAAATATAGGTTTATTATTAGATTATTCAATAGATAATAAATTAAATTGTCCAAATA
>MDTB01058582.1_pt1 | contig 14768 bp, 16 predicted proteins | sample 811161 | NCBI WGS metagenome assembly MDTB01 (sample SAMN05326650, study PRJNA326480) | marine metagenome | isolation source: seawater | place: Mediterranean Sea | collected 2009
TAATTTAATTTCCTATTTTGAGTTTTGGAATGCATACAATAGAAAAAATATCGAGACTTATATATGGAGTAACTCAAATAGAAAATTGATTGAAGTAACATATTTTAGTTTTATTCCTGTTGGAGGGTTTGAGGTTGAATTCTAAATCAGGAAACCACTTGTTAAGGATAAAATAGTTATACTCAATCCTTTTTCTGAACTACTTAACCAAATTAATCTTCTTTATACATCTTTTCAAATAGAATGAAGATTTATAGATTTATATTTCAAAAATTTAAATTAATAATTAATAATTAATATAAGTAATGGCATCGATTCAAGATAAGATAGAATCTCTTTCTAAGATTAATCTAGAGGATTTTGACATTGATATACTAGAAATCATGTTATCTGAAATTCTGGAAAAGCAAAATAGTCTTAATCACAAAATAGATGATATAAATAATTCAATAAAAGGAGCTAATGTCTATAAAGAGTTTTATGGGGAAACAAAACTACTCCCAGATAAATTTTCTACTCCTCTTCGAAGAATTATATCAAAGCAGAGAGAAATCAAAGAAATTCAAAAGTATAATCATAGATATGAAGAAGAAATTCAAAGATTAAAAAATATTATATTAAGAAAAAAATTAGATGATATTCAAAATAAAAAGTCAGGTCTTCCAAATCTTTCAATAATCAAAGATAAAATTATCGCAATCTTAATTACTATAGTTTTGGGTTTAATGGTTTTTGAATTTTCAAACCCTAAATTATCGCAAGATATATTGTGGAAAATATTTATTATTGATTCTTTGTGTTGCTTAGTATTTCAAATTAATTTTTTTTCTGAGTTATTTATGTCATCCTCGAAGCGATGGTATATAAGAAATCATTGGATTGATTTTATTACTTCAATTCCTATTCCCAGTTATGAAATTATGAGGTCTGGAAGAGTAATTCGGTTATTCCGTTTATTAAGAATTCTAAGGGTATTAAGAGTAATCAAGCTAATTAAGCTCGTATCCTTTTTTTGGAGAGGAATGGATTCCTTATCTGAAATTCTTGATGTCAAACTAATGAAAAGGACAATTATTTATAGTTTTGGTCTTCTAATCATAGGTGCCTTTTTAATTAATCATATTGAGTTCAGTAATAGTGTAAATAAAACCGATAGTTACAAGGAAAGCCTTTGGTGGTCATTTAATGCGATAGTTACTGGAGGGTTTGCAGATATATATAATCCAAAAACTTCAGGGGGTATGGCCCTAACAACTTTGCTTGTATTTGTTGGAATGATATTAATAAGCGTTTTTACTGCCACATTGACTTCAATGATGGTCGGAGATGAAAGTAACAAAACAAGTGACAACATAAAATTATATGTAGAAAATAGGCTTAAGGATATAGAAAAAAAGATTGATAGATTAGATAAGAATGGTTTTAAACCTTAGAATTAATTTATTATGAAAAGTGAAAATTATTATAAGTATTATTTAACATTGCATCAGCACCCAAAGTGCAGATTGCTCCATTTTATTGGACAACTTTCTACTCTAATACTTTTGGTTGCTGTTATTTATTATCAAAAATATATATGTTTATTTTTAACTCCATTTATAATATATCCTTTTGCGTGGAGTGGGCATTATTTCTTTGAAAAAAATAAACCTGCAGCATTTACAAATCCCTTATATGCAAAGATTTCTGATTGGATAATGTTTAAAGATATTCTCCTGGGTCGCATTAAAATTTGGTAAAACTGCAGTTAAAATGATTGGCTAGATAAAATATTAAAATCTAATATACATAGATTTAGATGCTCTTTCATAATGTTGAAAATGACAATATGAGAAAAGTTGTTCGCAAAATTATTCATGTAGATATGGATGCTTTTTATGCTTCTGTGGAACAACTAGATGATTCAACTTTAATAGGCAAGGCCATAGCTGTTGGAAGCGAATACGAAAGAGGTGTCGTAGCTGCTGCTTCATATGAAGCACGTAAGTTTGGTGTACGGTCTGCAATGCCATCGGTCGTAGCAAAAAATAAATGTAAAAACCTTATATTTGTAAAACCCCGATTTTTTAGATACAAAGAGATTTCAAAAGAAATTAGGTCTATTTTTTTTGAATATACAGATTTAGTAGAACCATTATCACTAGATGAGGCATTTTTGGATGTTACTAAAAATAAAAAAAATATTAATCTTGCAAGTACGATAGCAAAAGAAATTCGGACGAAAATTAAAAAACAAATTGGTTTAAACTCATCTGCTGGTATTTCTATAAATAAGTTTATTGCTAAGGTTGCTACGGAAATAAATAAGCCTAACGGACAAAAGACAATTCATCCAAGTCATGTAGATTCATTTATTGATTCATTGAAAATTGAAAAGTTTTTTGGAGTTGGTAAAGTAACAGCAAAAAAAATGAATAATCTTGGTGTATTTACAGGAAAAGATCTACGTAAATTTGAACAAGAAGACCTTTTGAAGCATTTTGGAAAATCAGGAAAACACTATTTTGAAATAGTAAGAAGTATTCAAAATAACCCAGTTAATCCAAATCGCATAAGGAAGTCGATTGGCGCTGAACAAACTTTCTCAAATGACTTAGATTCAGAAAGTTTTATTTTAGAGAAATTGGAACAAATTGCTGAAAGTCTTGAAATTAGAATGAAAAAGAACTCTAATAAAGGGAAAACAGTCACAGTTAAAATAAAATATAGCGATTTTACTCAAGAAACTAGAAGTAAGACAATTGACGAATATATTTCAAAAAAAGAAGATTTTTTTCCTATAATTGAACAACTTATTTTCCATAAAAACATGCCAAAAGCTGTAAGATTATTAGGTATATCCATAACAAATCTTTATAAAAAAGACCCGTTACGTATTAAAGATTATAGCTTACAACTTAAATTTGACTTTTAATCTTTTTTAATTTTTTTCTAAAGATTTTTCTGGTTTGTGTAAATAAACTTTTAACTTGGTATAGAAATGAAAACTAATTATAAATCATTAATTACAGATGTTGAAGATTTCCCAATTAAAGGAGTTAATTTTAAAGATATTTCTCCCCTACTGGCTTCGCCTTTTTTCAAGAATGCGGTTCATGAAATGGGAAACCTTGTTTTAAAGCCAGACTTTTGGTTAGGAATAGAATCTAGGGGTTTTATTTTTGCTAGTGCCTTAGCTATAGAATTTGGAGGTGGAGTACTGCTTTGTAGAAAAGCTGGAAAATTACCTGGGAAAATAGTAACTGATTCTTATTCCACTGAATATAGTAACGATCAGTTATCTCTTCAAATTGGCACTGGTTCTTTGGTAATTGTAGATGATGTGTTAGCTACCGGTGGAACTTTAGCGACTGTTAATAAATTATCTACTTCTGCTGGATATGATGTGAAAGATCATTTAGTTTTAATTGATTTAGAATATGTCCCAAGAAGTAATCATTATTTAAATACAGAAATTAAAACCGTAAAGAGTTTAATCAGTTATGAATAACCCTCTTTTAGTTTGTGCACTTGAGGATGAGTTTAGTCTCAAAGGTTCAAATTATGACTTGCTTTATACTGGAGTAGGTAAAGTGAACGCAGCTATACATTTAACAGAATATTTATTTAAAAAAGGAAGACCAGAATATATTATCAATTATGGAACTGCGGGTTCAAAAAAAGTGAATGTATTTAGTCTTGTTGATTGTACTAAATTTATTCAAAGAGATATGGATGTTTCTGAGCTTGGTTTTGAAAGATACGAAACTCCTTTTGAGGGTGAGCTATCTAAAAAAATTGATTTTTCAACTTTTGAGAAAAATCCTTTAAATGATCTTCTTACTTGCGCTACAGGTGATAGCTTTCTGGCATCTGATAGTTCTCACGCTGGAGATGTCGTTGATATGGAATCATATGCGCTTGCAAAAGTTTGTCTTAAATTTGATATTCCCTTTATTGCATTCAAATATATATCAGATTCAGCAGATAAAGATGCAAGTATTGATTGGAAAGCAAACTTAAGAAAAGGACAAAAATTGTTTAAAAAAAGTGTTTTAGATTCATTGGAACTTTTTTAGAAAATACTTTCGAAAAATAATAGTAAATCTCCTGTCTACCTTTTATTTGGCAATAGCATCACAAAGTTTTTTGTTCTTTTTGTCTTCATTCAATCAGTTTGGGCTCAAAATGATCCCAATCCACTACGTATCTTAAAAAATCCTTTTGGTACTCTAGCATCCATAGAGCTATCCTCTATCCACAACAAAAAATAAAAGCATAGATAATTCAATTGTTTTTGTAGGTAGCTCAGTTATAAGAAAATGGCATACTTTCAAAAGTTTTCCTGAACTACCGGTTACTAATTGGAGGATTTGAAGGGTCTCATTTATCAGATATAAACTATTTTTTGCATGAAACAGTTTCTAAAGTATCATCCCAAAGTAGTCGTGCTATATGCTTTGGATAATGATATAGTTCATGGTAAAAGTCCGTCAATTATTTTATAAAATTTAATTAAATTTGTTAAGGAAATTCTTTCCATATTGCCAAAAACAAAAATTATTTATATTTTAATTAAGCCAAACCTTAAATGTTGGAAATTTTGGGAAAAAATAAACCAAACTAACACACTGATATATATTTATATAGCACAACACTCTTTATTATATTGGTAAGATGCTGCGACACTTATGCTTAGCGATAAAGGATATCCAAAAAGCTTGCTTTTTCCTAGCGATATTCTACACGTAAGTAAAGAGGGATAGGAAATGTGGGCTAAGGCTTTATTACCTGTTATTCTTAAGGCTATGGGCTTAGGATGATGGTTTTTAATATTTTTAGAAATATGTAACGGGGGTTTATATGAAACAATATTTCACAGGATTTTTTACAGCAATTTGTTTAATTCTAAGCTTGTTACTTTTTATAGGAGCAGAGCGTGAAAAAACTGGTAACGTTGTAGTAGAATCCATTACCATTGTAGATCCTGCTAACAATAAAAAAATTTTTATCAATGGAAATTCAATTTCACTCTTTGATAAAAATCAAAACCTTAAAGGTATATTAGGAGCAAATAATAAATCTGGATATGTATATTTATTTAATCATAATAATTATAAGGTATTTAGAGCAGGTTCTATGTATGGAGATGGGCATACTGGAAATGGCTACATAAGTTTAGGAAATCAGTATGGAGATTATGGATGGAGTGTAACGGGGAAAGAAAGTAGTGAGCATTATAAATGATAAAATTTTAATAATGTTTTATTTTCTTTTCAGTTAACTACACTAACAAGGATAAGGACTATTCATCCATAAAGACTCTATAATTTGACGGTGCTATTTTTATTGATCCAGGTATTATAACCTCTAAATATCCTTTAGCTTTTTTGAAACTATAATTTCTAGTTAATGACCCAAGAAGAATATTTGATAGAATAGTATATGATTTGATCACGATTAAAACTAATTTTTTTCTTTCATATTATGAAGATAGTTTAAAAATAGAAATTCAAGTTAATCCTGATTTTGTAGCTATTTAGAGGCAAAGATCCAAGCAAAGAAGTTTTCTTCAATGATTGAACATTTACCAAATAGAATTCAATATTTTGATTCTATGACTTTTAAAATGTATCCTGTTCATTAACTTTTTGAAATAGTAACTTTTTAATAGTATAAGGTGAACCAATGCTTCAAGAAGTTGTAAAATTTTTTATTAATCCGATGCTTCAATTTTTTGTAGTTCTTATTATTTTATTTCAAAAAAGATTGCTTCGAAGGGATGTAATATTTTTTATTTCTTTTTCGTATTTAATTAGTGCTCCTATAACAGGAATTATTTTTCAACATTTTTGGAAAATTAATGATTCATATCGAGAAGATAACATATATAAAGCTGCAGTTGTTCTTGCTGGAGGTGTGGAACATAGATGGTATGCAAAAGATAAACATAATAGTTTTACAATAAGTGCAGATGAATATTTTATTTTTAATCCTGCCGCAGAGCGGTTTTTCAGTGGAATCGAGTTCGTTAAATCTGGAAAAATAAAAAAAATGTATTATGGAAATTATGTAACTGAGTCACTCGAAGGTACCTTTGATACTTCAATTCTCGTTAAAAAATTTGCTATGAAAAGCGGAATTACCGAAAATCAATTTATCATTTATGGTGAAAAGGTTAAAAACACTTTGGATGAAGCTAAATACTTTAAGAAGGTAAAAAGTAATTCTATTAATGATGATTTCCTCTTGATAACTAGCCAATCTCATATGAGAAGAGCAGCAGCTTTATTTAAAAAACAAGGTGTGAAAATTGATACTTATTCTGTACAAAAACGAGTTCCTTTACTGAGGGATATATTAAACATAAAAAATTATATTCCTAGCATAAGAGGATTAAATTTTACTAAAAATGGATACTATGAATTTTTTGGTTTTCTTGGATATTTTTTTATGGGAAAAATATGATTAGTCCTACTATCAATAGTCAAACTATTATCTTTCTAGCTCATTTGATTTCAACCTCAATAATGGTTGGTGTCATATGGGTAATTCAATTGGTGCATTATCCATCATTCCATTTTATTGATAAGGATATTTATTCAGCATTTCAAAAATTTCATATGAATAAAATTTCACTAATTGTTTTACCTTTAATGATAGTAGAAATAATTACTGGAGTTATTTTATTAAACTTACATAACTTTAAAAATGCTTTTATTTTGATATCATTCATTATTTTGATCATTATCTGGGCTATAACAGGTGTCTTTTTTTCATCAGTCCACAGCAAATTAATTATAGGTTATCAAGAACTAATAGTTAATCAACTAGTTGCAATTAATTGGATTAGAACCTTATTGTGGACACTAAGGCTGGTCTTCTTATTTTGTTTTATCTATTATACTGATAATAAATTTTGATTTGACTTTAACAAAGTTTTTTTAGAGCTTGAAAATTATTCGTGTGGTTTAAAAAAATAAAATTTTAAAATAATTTGAACTTTTTAGAATCAATAAAATCAGTTTTAAAAAACGTTCTTCAATTTGATGGAAGAGCATCTAGATCAGAATATAACTATTGGATGATTTTTTTATTTTTCATTTTTTTAATTGCTATAGAAGTAGATCCTCCAAATCCTGTTTCTTATAGATATTTAAATAATAATGACTCTCAGACCATAGATCTAAATAGTAGTGAAAAACAATTTTTACCTCCATTTGAAAGCAGGCTATTCAGTTTTGCATATTTTGTTTTTTTATTGCCAACAATATCAGTAACCGTTAGAAGATTTCATGACACGGGAAAGTCTGGCTGGTTTATCCTTTTGCCTCTAACTATTATTGGTCTTGTTCCTTATCATTATTGGACATGTATATCAAAAGGAGATATTAAAAAAAATGCTTACGGAAAAAACCCTTTAAACAATGTTTCGGTCTAAGCTAACAATTTAAAAGGTTGAAATAGATGAGTATCTTTAATTAAATCATAATATTTTAGAATCAGATGAATCGACATTTTTTAGAGATCCTAAAGTTTTTGGCAGGGACTATATTTATTGGACTAGTTTTTTATGAAAGTTTTGTAGTCGGATCAGATGATTTTTTCTCACCCTATTTATTAAATACGATGTTTATTTTATATGCCTTTGTTTTCTACTTATCAAAAATTTCAAATAAATAGAACTTATATAATTATTTAATGAAGAATTTTTTTGATAAAAGGAATCTTATTTTAATTGTTTTCCTTTTTTTGCATTTTTGTGGTAAAAATGACACGAGTTTCAAGAATAAGAAAATAAAAGCTCAAAAATATTTAGTGTATAAAGATTTCCCTTCAAAATATGTCACCCCTAGGAATGTTGAGATATGGTTACCTTCCAACTATGATGACATTTCAGCTTTCCCAGTATTATATATGTTTGATGGGCAAAATATATTTCATGGTAAAAAAGGATGGATAAATAATCAATATAGTCATGGGTGGCAAGTAGATGAAACTTTAGATAGTTTAATTAATATAGGAATTATTCCTCCTTTGATTGTAGTTGGGGTGTTTAATACGGGAATAAAAAGATTTTATGAATATATGCCTGCAAAACCTAAAACAGATATTAAGAAACGTATCCTTATGGCAGATAAATCGGTTCGAGATGGTTATCAAAAACATGGTATTACCTCTGATGATTTCTTAAAGTTTTTGGTAACAGAGTTAAAACCATATATAGACAAACATTATAAAACTAAAAAAGGAAGAAGTGATTCATATCTTGGGGGGGCAAGTATGGGAGGACTTATTTCAGCTTATGCAATTTGCGAGTACCCAAATATATTTGGAGGAGCAGCATGTTTTTCTACTCATTGGCCAGCTTTGGATGGTGTTTTTATTAAATATTTAAAAAATAATTTACCAAATCCAGAAACCCATAAAATTTATTTTGATTTTGGGACTATTGGTCTAGATAGCCTTTATGAACCATTTCAGAAAAAGGTGGATTCACTCATGATTCGAAAAGGATATAAAAATGGTGGAAATTGGTTAACAAGAAAGTTTGAAGGGGAAGATCATAATGAAAATTTTTGGCGCAAAAGATTTCACTTTCCTATTAAGTTCTTTTTTCAAGATAAGGAATAACTATATTTCTCAATTTTATTTTCTAAATGTGAGGGGCTAAAATCATTAAAAATCAATTGTATTTATATCTTTTTGGATTGTTTTTTTTGAGTTGTGGCCAGAACATTCACAACTTTGCCTTCAACTCTCCTAATGGTGAAATCATAGTAAATATTTTTGAAGAAGAAAATCATATAAATTATAATGTTTTATATAAAAATAAATATGTAATTGCAAAATCAAAACTAGGTTTAATTTTTAAAAATGGGAGTACGTTTCCTGATCAAAGGTTTTCAAAAAGTTTTGATTTAGATTTTTACAGTAGTGTCTGGGAATTACCCTGGGGAGAAACTAGAAAAATTAAAAACCAATTTAATCAGGCCAAAATAACATTCAAAAATCATCAAAATATAAAAATGGGAAATATCTTATTCCGAGTTTATAATGATGGCATTGCATTTCGTTATCAATTAGATGCTGCTATAAGCAAAGGTGATTCTTTGATTATTTCAGATGAAATCACAGAGTTCACGTTAGCTGAGGACGCTCAATCTTGGTGGATTCCAGCATATACTGAAAATAGATATGAGCATCTCTACAGGAATACAAAAGTATCACAAATAGATACTGTACATACACCATTCACCGTGAGGTATGGTGATAATACGCATCTAAGCTTTCATGAAGCAGATTTAAAGAACTACTCTAGCATGCAAATTTTCAGTGAAAATAATATACTAAATTGTGACTTAGCTCCATGGCCAAATGGGGATAAAGTAAGAATGGAATTACCTTCTGAAAGTCCTTGGCGTACTATAATCATTGCAAAAGAAGCAAAAGATTTAATTTCCTCCAACTTAACTTTAAATTGTAATGAGCCAAGCTTAGTCAAAGACCCGTCTTGGATTAAGCCATCTAAATATATTGGTATTTGGTGGGGCATGATTTTGGGGAAATGGACTTGGGGAGAAGGTCCTAGACATGGAGCTACAAATCAAAGAGCTCAAGAGTATATTGACTTTGCTTCTGAACATGGTTTTAATGAAGTACTTATTGAAGGTTGGTCCTCAGGATGGAAAGGGTTGTTCCCTAAGGATTCAGTTACTATAAGTTTTACAAAATCAACCCCAGATATTGATTTATATTTTCTTCATGATTATGCTAAAACCAAAAATGTATCATTGCAACTTTATCATGAAACAAGTGGTGGGACAAAAAATTATTTAAATCAGATTGATTCGGCATTTTCTTTTTTGAATAAATTAGGTATAGCTAATGTTAAAATTGGACATGTTGGTGCAAAGTTGGATAAAAAATATTATCATTACAGTCAGTATGGTGTGAGCTATTTTAGAAAAGTGCTTCAAAAGGCTCTTGAGTATAAAATTGGTGTTAACTTCCATGAACCTATAAAAGACACTGGTGAAAGAAGAACCTACCCAAATATGTTAACTAGAGAAGGTGCAAGGGGAATGGAATATAATGCTTGGCCAGGTGGTAATCCTCCAAATCACACTCTTATACTTCCATTTACTAGGTTGCTTGGCTCTACTATGGATTTTACCCCAGGAATATTTGATCTTTTATTAGAAAATATTGATAATCATAATAATGATGAATTTCCTGTCACAATTACGGTTATCGATAGCGGAAATGGATACACTAACCTTAGGTTTAAGAGTAGTGAATCTATTTGGATAGATAAGAAGATGAACTTTACTATGGATTATGTTGATGGAAAAGAAGTTAAAACTTGGACGATTAAAGAAAATTTCCAAGCTGGGGAGTGGGAGTGGGGAGTAACTGCTGATCTGCCAGATTTAGGAAAGAATAACATCTGGGTTATCGAGTCACTTTCAGATAAAGAAAATAGAGATTTATCAATAAATATTTTGGGCAATATTACTGGGGAAAATGTTATCAAAATTCCTTTTCAGGATTTAAATAAAGCTAACCCAGACTTTGTAAAAGGCTATCCAGCTTCACCTGTTCAGCGGGTAAGGACGACAATATCAAAACAACTTGCTTTATATGTTATTATAAATAGTCCTTTGCAAATGGCTTCTGACTTTATTGAAAATTATAAAGATCATACTGCACTTGAATTTATTAAAGAAGTGCCTGTTATTTGGGATACAACAATAGTATTAAATGGTGAAATCGAAAAATATCTTACTATTGCTAGAAAAGATAGAAAAAGTAAAGATTGGTATATTGGTTCAATTTCTAATGAAGATAGTAGATCTTTTGAATTGGGTCTATCTTTTTTAGAAGAAGGAGTTTATCAAGCATCCATTTATTCTGATAGTAAACAAACAGATCTGGAAGAAAAACCGGATCTGTATGATTTTACTCGAAAGGTTTTAACAAGAAGAGATACTTTAAAAGTTAATATGACCGGAGGAGGAGGACAGGCAATCCAACTTATCTATTTGGATAAACACACAGATTTTTAAATTTTTATAATATTTACTTTTTTTAAATGTTTGAGGTTAATTAAGTTTTAGAATGAAAATAACACTAATAATAACTGCTATTGGAGCTGCTGCTGGATTTGCTTATGCTTCTGTATTAGGATGTGACACTGTTTGTTCAATGACATCTTCATCTCTTAATACTACAGTATATGGCGCATTTGCAGGTTTATTAATTGCATTCCCAATCAGCAAAAAAATTAAGAAGAAGTAATTTTATATTTTTGTAAAATTGATTTTCAAAAATTCTTAAGCATCTAACCCCACCAAAAGTGGGGTTTTTTGTTTTTAAAACTTGATATTTTGAAAATATAAAATAAAAGACATAAATCATATGAAATCTCTAGAAGAAAAAACTATTCGATCTGATAAAATCTATAAAGGAAAATTACTGGATGTCCGAAAAGACGAAGTATTATTACCAAACGAGAAAATTGGTTTTAGGGAATGGATACATCATCCAGGAGCAGCATGTTGTATACCAGTTCTCCCTGGGAATAAAATTATACTTATCAAACAATATAGATATGCCGTTAGAGAAGAAAGTATTGAAGTCCCAGCAGGAAAATTGGATTTAAATGAGAAACCTGAACAATGTGCATATCGTGAGCTGAAAGAAGAAACGGGTTACGAAACTAAAAAACTAACTTTTTTAACATCTATTTACCCAGCTATCGGATTTGCAAATGAAATCATTTGGATCTATCTTGCTGAAAATTTAATGATGGACTGTCCTAATACTGATAATGATGAGTTTGTTGAAACATTAGAAGTTGATTTCGTAGATGCTATAAATATGATTTATAAAGGATTGATTAAAGATTCTAAAACTATAATCGGATTGATGTGGTTGGATAAATATTTTAAAAAATTTAGGATGTGAAATTATATAAATTTGGATAAAAACCAAATTACAGTCTGTCTTTTTTGTTTCAGTAATGCTATGTAGATTTTAAAATGAGTAAAATCTTGATTGTGTCATCCACAAAAGGTAATAACCTGGTTTTAGCAAAAAAAATAGGAGATTGTATAAGTCTAGATCATGAAATAATTTCATTAGAAGATTTTGGATTGCCGCTTTATATGCCAAAAACGAAAATCAATAAAATACATGTTGTTAAGAAGCTTAGCGAAATATTTATTCAATCCAATGGCTTTATTTTCTGTTCACCTGAATATAATGGAGGATCACCGCCTATATTAACGAATGCAATTACTTGGCTGTCTGTTACCGCGGATAATTGGAGAGGTGTCTTTAATAATAAAAAAGCAATTATTGCCACACATAGCGGCGGATCTGGTTTTAAGTTTCTGACCTCCTTTAGATTCCAATTAGAACATTTAGGTACTATAGTTTATCCAAGAAATATTATTGTAAATAAAGGAAAAAAATTCAGTGACCAATCAGTGATAGATATACTAAATGAATTTGAGAAATTGATTTAAAAATTAAATAATTTTTCATTCTATGTTTTCTTTTCCACAGCGCAAACATTACTCTTCTGATATGAGTTTAAAACATGGATAATTACTTATTTGTTTTATTTCAGTACTTAGTTCCTAAAAAACTTATCTCAGACCTGATAGGTTTTTTCGCAAAATCAGAGAACTACTATATAAAAACATTTTTTATAAAAAATTTTCAAAAAGCATATGATGTCAATTTGAAAGAGGCAGTCCAAGCAGATGTAACATTGTATTCTAGCTTTAATAGCTTTTTTACTAGGCCATTAAAGCCAGAATCTAGACCAATAGATAAAAATATTAAGAGTGTTGTATCTCCGGCAGATGGTGTTATAAGCCAAATAGGAAACATTAATTCTGGGAAAATAATTCAAGCGAAAGGTGTTTATTTTAACTTCTTAAGCTTTATTGGAAATAATAAAGAGTATATTGGAAAGTTTAAGGAAGGTTCGTTTTCAACTATTTATTTGTCTCCTAAAGATTACCATCGTGTTCATATACCGATTGATGGCAAATTAAGTCAAATGGTTTATATTCCTGGAAAATTATTCTCTGTCAATAAAATCACTACAAGAACTGTGAAAAATTTATATTCTATAAACGAGCGCTTAGTTTGTTTTTTTGATACAGTCTTAGGTCCCATGTTAGTAGTACTAGTAGGTGCTATGATTGTATCAGGTATTTCTGTTAAATGGGAAAAAGAAAATTGTTTTAACCAAGAAAAAATTCAAAAATTTGTCTATTCATCAATTGGTAAAGACAGTGTTTTTTTAAAAAAGGGAGAAGAAATTGGTCGTTTTATGTTGGGATCTACGGTGGTGATATGTTTTGGGAAAAATAAAGTTAACTGGTCAAATAATGTATCAATTAATTCCAAAGTCAAAATGGGGCAACCCATAGGTACATTTTGAATATCAATAGAATTCTTTCTATTGATATATTCAGTTCTGTAACTATGGTTCTGATGATTTGGGTGAATGATTTTTGGAATCTTTCATCTAAACTAAAATGGCTCAAACATGCTTTAACATAAGAAGATTATTTGAGTTTTGCCGACCTGATTTTTCCTTGATTTTTATTTGTTTTGGGATCGTCAATTTGTTTTGCAGTTTCCAATAGAATAAAAAAAGGCGAAGCTACAGGTGTTTTATTTAAACATATTATTTTTCAAAGTGTAGCTTTAATTATAATGGGATTGTTTCATATGAAAATAGAGTTGTTTAACTATGAAGATTTCTTAATTATTAAACCAGTTTTTGTAGTATTGTGCACTTCTGCATTTTTTATGATTTGGAATGATTATCCTTATATAATTAATTAAAAAAAGCTTTTATACAACTTTCTGCGTCTTTTAGGAATATTGATTTTATTTTTTATGGTGTCCCTTTTTTCAGTAAAGGATTATAATGGATGCCAAATTGGCTTCAAGTCTCATTGGTAGGGAATTTTAGGTCTAATAGGATGGATATATTTAATGGCATCATGTGTTTATTTATTTAAAATTCAATTATTGGAAATATAAGCGTTTATTCTATTAAATATTGTAAGCAGTAGTGAATTGCATATAATATCTTTTCTTGGAAAGGAAATCAATGGGTTCCATGTAATGAAGGCCTTCAAGTATTGACCTTTGGTGGAATTATTATATCTCTTCTAATTAATAAATTTCAAGATAAATCAAATATTCAAAGATGTTATATTTTACTTTGCGGAATTAGGATTATAATATTTTCAATCGGGTTACTTCTAAAAATTTTCTTTATTGTTAGCAAAATCAAAGGTACGCCTTCATGGATATTTATTTCTTTATTCTCGGCAATTTTATTTTTTGTTCTTATATTTTGGATTGTAGAAGAAAAAAGAAAATTTTCATGGTTTGAATACATAAGTATCGCTGGAACTTCAACTCTAACTTGTTATTTGTTACCTTATCCCTACTACAATATTATTTCATTCTCAAATTGGACAATTCCTACTATTTTTGCAAAGGAGTATCAGGATTAATAAAATCTGCACTCTTTGCATTTTTAATTATTGGTCTTGCATTGATCTTCTCAAAAATGAAATTGCATAACAGGGTTTAGATAATGCATATTTATTATTATATTTGAAATATATTGATATAGATAATTATGGAGTATTCTATTACTTTTCTAAAAATACTAAAAAATGTTGAAAAATTTATCCTTGGTGATAAAAAACCCAAAAATCATTGGAAAAAATATCGTAAACCAAAAA
>MDTB01085303.1_pt1 | contig 14768 bp, 14 predicted proteins | sample 811161 | NCBI WGS metagenome assembly MDTB01 (sample SAMN05326650, study PRJNA326480) | marine metagenome | isolation source: seawater | place: Mediterranean Sea | collected 2009
AAAATTTAAAGATTATCCTACCCAAAACCTTCAAAAATGGGTCAAAGCTTTTTTTAAAAGACTAATTCGGGAATTTATTAACATCGACTCCTCCGATTTTTCACTAAGACAATGGGTGGTTAAGAATTACTGTGTCATCTCTATCTGGCCCGGTGGAAATAATGTCGATAGGGATCCCAATAAGAGTCTGAATCCTAGAAATATATGCCCTAGCGTTTTCCGGTAGCTTGTCAAACTCTCTTATACCTTTGGTGCACTCATTCCAACCTTCAATCTTTTCATACACTGGAGTTATTTTACTGTAATCATCAGCATGCTGCGGAAAAAACTCGCTGGAATGATCCCTTCCATGATATCCAATACAGATATTCAAAGAACTAAAGCCGTCAAGCACATCGAGCTTCGTAAGACACAAAGATGATAGACTATTTGTCACAACAACTCGACGCAAAGAAACAACGTCCAACCATCCGCATCTCCTCTTTCGTCCAGTGGTTGTGCCAAATTCCATACCCAACTTACTCAGTTGTTCTCCTAGGGCACAGGTTAACTCAGTTGGGAATGGACCCTCTCCTACCCGAGTAGCATATGCTTTCGTAATTCCAACGACAGAATCTAAATACAGCGGGCCAAGTCCGGTGCCTGTGGCAGCGGCACCCGCGGTTGTGTTGGATGACGTAACATAGGGATACGTTCCATGGTCAATATCCAACAAACTTCCTTGAGCTCCCTCAAATAAAATGTGCTCACCCGCCTCTCTTTTTTCCTGTAAAAACAAACTTACATTGGCCCGGAGCGGCAAAAGTTTTGAGGCCCAGTTAACAGCGGAATCCAAAATCCGGTCGAAATCAACGCTGGGCCTCCCGTAGTACTTAGTCAACGAGAAATTATGGAAATCTACTAATTCACCGAGTTTGTTTGCAAAATTCTCTAGATTGTCCAGGTCACCAAATCGTAATCCCCGACGAGCAACTTTGTCTTCATAAGCCGGCCCGATACCGCGACCAGTAGTACCGATTTTATGGTAACCCCTAGCTAGTTCCCGCGCGCCATCCAGTGCAACATGATAATCTAAAATCAGTGGGCAATTTCCTGAAATCTTGAGTCGCTCTCGCACACCCACCCCACGGTCCTCCAGCATTTTTATTTCTTTAATCAAAGCGTCTGGTTCTAATACGACTCCATTGCCAATAACGCATTTAACTTGAGGACGCAATATTCCTGAGGGTATCAAGTGAAGTGCTGTCTTTATTCCGTTTATTACAAGTGTATGTCCCGCATTGTGTCCACCTTGAAACCGAACTACGATACCAGCCCTATCCGTTAGCAAATCAACTATTTTCCCTTTACCTTCATCACCCCATTGCGATCCCAGAACCACCACACTTTTACTCATAAATATCCTTTTTTCGGTAATCAGACCGATTAATTTGTGAGCTTTCTAAGTCGCGAACTACAATGCGGCCGTTATCATTAAGCAATTGCTTATCGCCGCTTTTTACGCAATCTGAACTTGCTTCTTCAAATAATTGAACAACACGATGTCCAGCTTTACGCAGTTTTTTTGCCTCCTTATTTAATAATTCGTCATCGCCCACAAAATACCAAACAGCTCCTTTCGACGGAATTTTTTTGTCACTCAGCTCTGCCAATAAATTCAAATCAAACGCAAAGCCAGTTGCTGGCCTATTGCGCCCAAACGCTTTTCCGATACAATCATACCGACCACCGTTTCCCAAAATTTTCCCGCTTCCTGTGCAAAACCCTGCGAAGACTAATCCTGTGTGATAGTGGAAACCGGGCATCTCAGAAAGGTCAAAGTGCATTGATAATCCTGTATCTTCGACTGAATTTGCTAAACTGATCAATTGCTCAATAGCTTTTAACACCTTATCAGGCGCCTCGGAGAATTCTGACAAAGCTACCTGCAAAATATCGCTGCCACCAACCAAACTTGGAAGAAGAGATAACCATCGAGCCAAGCGCGGATTTTTTATATTCTTAGTTATCCAATTTTCAATTTCTGTTCCCGCTTTTCTTTGAAGTAGATCATAAAATTCTGATTTTAGAACGGAATGTACACCCGCCGACTTGAGTAGTCCTCGACATATGTCAACGTGCCCAATATCAAGACAAACATCACTAATGTCAGCTAAGCGTAAACTTTGAATAAATAGGTTTACTACTTCAATGTCTGCATCCACAGACTTCTCACCGAAAAGTTCAACCCCTATGGAGGTAGGTGCTCGAGATGACAGCGGTCCTCGGGCCCTAGCATGCAAGACCGTACCTGCATAACACAATCGACTTATTCCTTCCCTAGCGAAGCTATGTGCATCGATCCGTGCCGTTTGTGGCGTTATGTCCGCCCGAATACCCATCATTTTGCCACTCACCTGATCCGTCACTCGGAAGGTAAGCAGGTCCAGGTCTCTTCCTGCCTCAACCAGAAGAGAATCGGTATACTCAAGCATCGGCGGTATTATCAGATCGTATCCCCAGGTATCGAAAAGGTCTAACAAATCCCGACGCAAATGCTCCACATTCGCGGCTCGATCTGGAAGCACATCCTCAAAACCATCTGGAAGAATCCAACGATCTATCCCAATCACCTATCATCTCCTCCATCAGCGGCATGACTTCATCGAAAGAACACAAGCAACCCAGATCCAATCAGAATGCTCGATGAACCGAACATTTCACCCCTGTCGGCTCAACCTTGCCCATAAAAAAAGGGGAATATCCTCCAATAAAAATAAAAGTCCCTGTGCGGTTACTGTTCATGAGGCATGATTTCTACCTTTTTTACGCGTCACGTAATGATTTGCTACAGTTATCTGGCATACCAAGGCCTTAATGTGCTCGCTGATGCATGATGAAGGCGAGGACGTACTCCTACTCCTTTAAGATCCATCAGGTTGTTTCAGGTATCGAAAGAACTCGCTGGTCGGCTCAACCAACATAATATCCCCTTTGTTTGCGAAAGCCGATCTGTACGCATTGAGGCTTCTGATAAATGCATAAAATTCTTCGTCTCGACTAAAAGCATTAGCATAAATTGATGCAGCTTCAGCATCCCCCTGACCGCGCAACTGCTCTGCATCTCTATAAGCATTTGCGAGTTCAATAGTGCGCTCTCTATCTGCGGAAGCTCGTATCTTTTCGGCGCGCTCTTTCCCAGTAGATCTCAGTTCGGTTGCCTCCTTCGTCCGTTCAGCAGTCATTCGTCTATACACTTGATTGCTAACTTCTGAGGGTAAATCAATCCGCTTGACTCTCACATCGACTACCTCTATACCTAGGCTTTGCAATACAGTTTCATTGAGACCCTGTGTAATATTTCTCATCAGCAATTCTCGCTCACCTGAAACCACTTCCTTTAAAGTTCGAGTACCAAACTGGTTCCTCAAACCATTATTTACACGGTTAGCAAGCCTATTCTGCGCAATGGACTCTACACCGCCCGTCGCTTTGTAATATGTTCCTACATCTTGAATGCGCCATTTAGCGTATGAGTCAACAATCAACCTTTTCTTCTCAATCGTAAAGAAACTTGCAGGTTGCGCATCAACTGTAAGAATTCGTCCATCGAAAATACGCACCTGCTCGGCTAAAGGCAACTTAACATGGAGCCCTGGACTAAGGTCATCATCCACTAATTTGCCGAACCTTAGCTTCACTCCGCGCTCAAACTCAGTAACCACAAACAAACTACTCGCCGCTATGACTACAAGTCCGGCAAACGTCAGTGATATTCCTACTAATTTATTCATCTCCGCCCCTCTCCTTGCCTGGTGCTGTTTCTCTGAATTCTGTCTAAGACTTGGTCAGCCACTCTATCAACATCAACTGCATCTAAATTACTCGTTTCGCGAGAAATACTTCTACTCCTCATTAATTGATCCAGAGGCAAATAGAGCATGTTGTTACCCCCCTTCGAATCAATCAGCACCTTACTTGTTTGCGTCATAACCTCTTCCATGGCATCGATGTAAAGTCGTTCCCGCGTCACAACAGGAGCCTTTTTGTATTCTGTAAGTAATGCCACAAAGCGCTCGGTTTCACCCTCAGCTTTTGACACTACCTGCGATTTGTATGCCTCAGCCTCCTCTCTTAGGCGCTGTGCTTCACCGCGAGCTTGGGGAATGATGCCATTTGAATATGCTTGGGCGTCGTTGATGTAACGCTCCAAGTCTTCTCGCGCCTCTATCACATCATCATATGCCTCTTGAACTTGTGTAGGTGGTCTAGCCTCTTCAATATTTATTTTCACAACATTAATTCCACTATCATACACATTTAAGTAGTCCTGGAGCTTCTCCGCGGTAGCTATCGCAATCTGCTCTCGTCCAGTAGAAATTACATCATCAAGTCCAGAGCTACCCACTACATGCCTGAGAGCACTATCGGTCGCTTGCTGGAGCGTTGTCTCTGGATCTTTGATATTCAGGACAAATGCCTTCACATCAGCAATATTATATTGAACTGTGAGCGTTAGTTCTGCGATATTTTCATCCTCAGTCAACATCAATCCTCTCGCAGAGTACTGCCTCTCCTCAGTGACTCTTTCAATTTCTACCGAGTCAATCAAAGGTGGATTCCAATGCAAGCCGGGACCAACAGTCTCACTGTATTTTCCTAGACGCAAAACAATAGCCTGCTCTTTTTCATCTATCTGGTAAGCCCCCAGCATTGCCCAAAGAAGCAGAAGGATGGTAAGTGCAGCAGTTGCTAATGATTTGCCACCTGTCCCAAAACTACCGCCTCCAGAGCCACCACCGCCAAAACTTGAAAATTTTTCCTTCAATTTTCTCAGCGCCTCATCAATATCAGGAGGTGCATCACCACCGCGATTTCCTCCCCACGGATCTTTTCCCCCACCTTGATCATTCCATGCCATAAATCACCCCTATTGCACACTTTATTAAGTTGGCCTTAATTGATAATCCACCCAGTTACTCTATACAATTCTTCAAGATACTCATCTAACTCGCCATGGTAAAAATGTCAGCGAATTCTTTATAACGCTTTGAAACGCGAGCATACTCAATTCTATTCATTCTGACGTCCACTACAGAGACGCCTCTATTGTCAACACTCTCTTTCGTTACCGCTCCACAATTATAGAGCTCAGCTCTTAACGATGCGAGTGCCGGAGGCAAACTGAGTTTTCCTGTAAATGAGCCATCCTCACTACATTCCACAATCGCATCAATTAACAAGGTTATTCCCTCGCCTGTTTCTGCGGATACCCACACAGCTCTGGGAAAACCGTCTGCATCTCTGTCTATTCGACATTCGCAATGGACCAGCAAATCTACTTTGTTGTACACGGTTAACACGGGAATTTCATTTGCACCAATTTCTTTCAAAACGATATCTACGCTGTGTTTCATTGACTCAACATCTTTCGCTGAGGCATCGATCACATGAAGAAGCAATGAAGCACCTCGGATTTCTTCCAATGTGCCCTGAAATGCCTCTATTAGGCTGTGAGGGAGACGCCTTATAAACCCCACTGTATCAGAGAAAACCGTGTTTCTAATTTTCTCAACCTTGCCCCGGCGTATTGTCGGGTCTAATGTCGCAAAAACCTTGTCCGCAGCATAAACTCCGCTTTTAGTCAAAATGTTAAATATGGTTGATTTCCCTACATTAGTATAACCTACTAACGATATGGTTCTGGTATTCAATTTGAGCCTAGCCTGTCGCCCAAGAGATCTTTGCTGTCGTATTTTTAACAAACTATTTCTAACGCTGGAGATGCGAGATCTTATCAACCTTCTATCAGATTCTAATTGCTTCTCCCCCGGGCCACGCAAACCGATACCACCTTTCTGTCTTTCAAGATGCGTCCAGCCACGTATTAGGCGTGTCGAAAGGTGCTTTAACTGAGCCAATTCTACTTGCAACTTACCCTCGTGTGTCCGGGCTCGCTGCGCGAATATTTCAAGTATCAGTCCGGTTCGATCCAAAACTTTGCACTTTAATTTTTCCTCAAGATTTCGTTCTTGACTCGCTGATAAATTGTGATTAAAAATTATCAAGTTCACACCTTTCTCGAGTCTGAGCGATGCGACTTCTTCTAATTTTCCCCTACCTAAAAAAAATCTTGCATGCGGAGCTTTCCGATAGCCCGTGACCAGGCCAACTGCGCTCCCACCGGTGGAGGCCACCAACTCCTCAAACTCAGAGGTTTCCTCTGCCCAAGCGTCGGAATGCATTCTCAAGCTCACCATTAAAATTCGTTCTCCGCTAATGGGTCGCCCAAAAAACAGCATATTTTATTAGAAATCGTCTTCAGAGAATGTTTGCGTATTTCCTAGGTCGTAGCGGCCCTCGTTGGTTACAGAGGACCCCGGGCTCGGCAAGGGGAGCTTTACCGCTCGGGATGGCACCACCGTAGAAATTGCGTGCTTGTATACCATCTGACTAACTGTATTCTTTAATAGAACCACAAATTGGTCAAAAGACTCGATTTGCCCTTGGAGCTTGATACCATTAACGAGGAATATCGACACAGCGACTTTCTCTTTCCTTAGCACATTAAGAAATGGATCTTGTAAGTTGTGTCCCTTGGACATTATTCAGTCTCCTAAAACCGTTAGCACGCTTTTAAAGCGTCTTAACAACTATTGAATCAACCCAATAAGAATTCATATATCAACAGATTATCTATTATAGGATAAGATGGGGTTTTACACGCGTTTTTTCAAGCGATTCAAAATATTTTTTTTCTCTTTTTCTCCATCTCTCATTGGATCAACATGCACAATATCAAGGTCTGACCAACGTCGCATCCAGGTTAGTTGTCTTTTGGCTAGCTGCCTAGAAGCAAAAATACTCAAATTTTTAGCCGTTTCTAGGTCGTATGCACCTTTAAGAAATCCCCATATTTGTCTGTATCCAACTGCTCTAATGGCAGGAAACTCAGGATGTAAATCCCCACGGGCGCACAGAGTCTTTACCTCATCACAGAATCCTCGTTTTAACATAGATTCAAAACGCTCTTCAATTCGTCGATGTAGCAATGTTCGATCAGAAGGCCAGAGTCCAATTTGGTAAATTTCCAACGGGTGAGAACAGTTAATGAAACTTTTTTGAGCTTGTAACTTAGATAGGGGCGTACCGGTTAATTCAAATACCTCCAGGGCGCGGATTACTCGTTGTCTCTGATTAGGATGCTAACGAGATGCAGTATGCACATCAATCCTTTTAAGGCGATCGTGTAAACTTTGCAGCCCCTCCAACTCAATCTGTCGATTCAACCTTTCTCGAACTGCCGGGCTGGCAGGCGGCAAATTAGACAACCCATTTATTAGCACATTGAAATACATCATACTGCCACCCACCAAGAGAGGAATTTTCCCTTTCTGCCGAATTCTTTGTATCGCATGATTAGCGTCGCTCACAAACCTTGCTGCGTTATAAATATCGTTGGGATCCGCAACATCTATTAGCCAATGTGGTACCTCTTCTAAAATAGCTTTGGACGGCTTAGCGGTGCCTATGTCTAAGTGACGATATACTTGAGCGGAGTCCACACTTACAATTTCGACCGGCAAATGACGGCAAATTGAGAGTGCTAACTCAGTTTTACCAATTGCGGTCGGGCCCATCAAAATAACAAGCGGGAATCTTGTATTTCGACGCGCAAAATTTGTTGCTCTCAAAACTTAACGACCCCGCATAAAATATTTATCAATATCCTCGATAGGAAACTCGGTCCAAGTTGGTCGACCATGATTGCACTGATTAATTCGTTCTGTTTCTTCCATTTGCCGGAGAAGAGCATTCATTTCCGACAAGGTAAGCTTTCTATTCGCTCTCACTGATCCATGGCAAGCCATTGTGGCCAAGATAAGGTGGATCTCGCTGCTTATTCGATTTGAGATATCATTTTGAATCACATCAGCTAAAATGTCTCGAAGGAGTTGCTCTGTATCCGACCCCCTCAGAATAGCCGGAATTTCCCTTACCAGTAACGACTCTGACGAAGTCCTATCAAAAATTAATCCAAGTTTCTTTAACTCTTCCTTTAGACGCTCTCCCAAATCAGCTTCAGTTTCACTTACTAGAACTCCTTGCGGCACTAAAAGAGGTTGAGAAACCAGTCCTTGTTCCTCGTAGGTGCGCTTCAATTCCTCGTAAATTATTCTTTCGTGGGCAGCATGGGAATCTACCACCACTAGTCCAGTCGAATTTTCTGCTAGAATATAGGCATATCTCAATTGTGCTACTGCAAATCCTAGTGGTGGGATTGGCTCGCAGCCATCTGTGTCTGCAATATTGCTAATTTTCTGATCATTGGAAAATTCGGCAGACCCTGATTTTAAAGCAACAATTTCTGATTTTTGTCCTCCGATGTTGCGATCTGCCCTCTGGAAGAAACGATGAGAAGGAAACATTTCTCCGGTAGACATATTTCCTTTTTTAAGTTGATGTCCCGAGACATGGTTAACCTCCGTATCTCTAAAATTGTCATTTTTTAGATACTCCTTCGCAATTGCAGAATTTATTGCAGTGTAAACAAAGCGATGGATTATTTTGCTATCCCTAAATCTAACTTCATGTTTGGTCGGATGCACATTCACATCAACATCTTTTAAATCAGTTTCTAGATACAACACGAAGGCCGGATGTCGTCCCTTGTACAACACATCCTGATATGCTTGCCTTATTGCATAAGAGATGGTTTTATCCTTCACATATCTTCCATTGACGTAAAGATATTGCAAATCAGGTTGACCTCTAGAAAAAGTGGGTGAAGAAATCCATCCTTTCACTCTTAACTTTGCGCTTTGATTATCAAGGTAAATGGCGTTGTCTACAAAAGTATTCCCACATATCACCCGGAGTCTCTCTAGCTCATTTAAATAACAACTCGCCGCATCAAGGTTCAGCCTCAATCGATCATTATTCGTCAGCGCGAACTTTACATCAAAGCGACTGAGAGCTAACCTCTTTATACATGAGCTGATATTGTTGTATTCCGTAGCTTCAGAGCGCAAAAACTTTCGTCTTGCGGGAGTATTGTAGAATAATTCTCTGACCTCAACCGTGGTTCCCTTTGGATGTGCTGCCGGACGTAAACTCACATTGGTATCGCAGCCCTCTGACTTTGCAAGCCATGCAGATTCAGAGTGCCTAGATATCAATGTTAATTGCGAAACAGATGCTATGCTTGATAAAGCTTCACCGCGAAATCCCAAAGTCCTTATAGAGTTTAGATCTTCTAAATCATAGACTTTGCTGGTAGAGTGCCGATTTAAAGCTAGGATTATCTCATCTGATGGAATACCCGCTCCGTCATCACGAACTTTCAAAAGATTCATCCCACCTTTTTTCACCTCAACATGTATATGTGTCGCCCCAGCATCTAAGCTATTTTCTACAAGCTCCTTCACCACAGAAAAAGGCCGATCTACAACCTCCCCAGCAGCTATTTGGTTCGCCAATTGTGTGCTTAAAACACGAATTTTTCCCATTATTTTTGACCGCTATTTAGGAGGTGGTAATGAAATCCTTTGACCGACTTTAATTTGTTTTGAAGATAAATTGTTATAATGCAATAAAGTATCTACAGAGGTTCTATACTTTTGCGCAATTTGAGAAAGCGTATCACCTTTTAGAACAATATGTGTTTTTAAACGTTCAGTTTTATTGAACGCTATAGATGTTCCCGGAGGTGGATTGTCTAAGTAATATTGAACCATGCCCGAATAAATAGCCCTTGCCATCTTCTGTTGGTAAGTCGCACTGGAGAGAAGTTTTGCCTCCCGTGGATTTGAAATAAATCCAGCTTCGATAAGTAGAGAGGGGATATCTGGTGATTTAAGAACCAAAAATCCGGCCTGCTCCACGCGTTTTTTGTGTAACCTCGCAAGTCCATCAATATTTTTCAGCACATATTCACCCGCGGCTAGACTACTACTTAAAGTCGCAGTCATTGATAGATCTAACAGAACCTCAGCAAGAGCATCTGGCTTATCTCCCAGACTCAACGACACCGCACCCCCAATGAGATCAGCACGATTCTCTTTAGATGCAAGATACCTGGCAGCCTCGCTAGTAGCTCCTTTAGTTGATAAGGCATAAACAGAAGCTCCATAGGCCGCGGGACTAGAAAATGCATCGGCATGGATAGATATAAAGAAATCTGCAAGACTGCTGTGCGCTATTTCCGTCCGCCTACGATGAGCCAAATAATAATCTCCCTTTCGAATTAAAACTCCCCTAAAATCGCTATCATCATCAAACAAATTCTTTAGACGCTTTGCAATTTGCAACACTATCACCTTTTCTCGAATCCTTCCTGGACCCAAAGCTCCTGGATCTTCTCCTCCATGCCCAGCGTCGATTGCAATGATAATTTTTCTATTTGCCTGTTCAATAATTCCAGCTAATCTTTTACTCGTGCGTTTTTTAATGTCGTAAAGATCCACAACTAAACGGTTACCATAGCGTTCGTTTGATTGCAGACTAAACACCTTTGAACTAACTTGATTTGCCAAATCGAATACCATTCTTAAGCTAGTGCCGTCCCTAACGCCCGTACGAATACGGGTAATGGGAGTGTTTGAGAGATCGAGTTGCTCAAACTCTGCATTTAACCTCGAATCCCGAATATCAACAACCACACGATTTGGATTTTCTAATGTGAACGTTTGATATCTGACTGGCTCGTTAAGATCCAAGACGATACGGGTTCTGTCTGGAGATCTGTAAAGCCTCAGTCCTTCAATTTCCGATGTCTCAGCAAAGTCACTAAAGATCAACATAATTAAACACGAGATTAGAAACGTCAGCATTTAAAATATCCGACACTGCTTGCGAAAAATAGACGAATACGCATGACTAGAGGCAAATCTTTCATTCTATATGTGTTGCAAATGCTCATTCGTAATCTTTCCAGCGAGAGTATGCGCTCTTCCAGTTACAATTCGAGCAACCCCATTAGATTTTATTAACAATTCCAAATCTATATTGCGGAGGTATCCAGCGCTGCGCTCCGGCCACTCCACGAGACACAGATATGCATCACGCAAACAATCTCGGTAACCGAGGAATTCTAATTCTTCAGGGTCACTCATTCTATATAGATCAAAATGATACACCGCTCCGCTGTCCAAGTGGTAGGGTTCCAACATCGCATATGTTGGACTTTTTACGATTCCACTGAAACCCAAACCTTGGATCACTCCTCTCGCCAATGTCGTCTTGCCAACACCCAAATCTCCGGAAAGTGTAATTACCAAACGAGGCACCAGCACCCTCGCAACCGAATGTCCGAACGCTAACATTTCCTGCTCATCAACAATCGTTCTGGACAGGGCCCATCCATCGATGAATAAATTCTCGGAAACGCTTTTCAAACTGACTCACCTGAACCTTCTGGGGTCATCAATTGGTCACTGATCGATCTCAATAGGTCAGTTGCCAACAGTCCTCGTTGACCTAACTGATTGACCATCATGTCTGCAGCGTAAGAGTGTAAACAGCATCCCAGTTCCGCGGCAGAAATGCATGACAATGATTGAGCCAGAAGACCGCCAATAATTCCACTCAAGAGATCACCCATTCCAGCGCTTGCCATTCCCGGATTGCCGTATGGGCATATACTGACTACCTCTGAGGTGTGACCACAGACTATGGTCCCCGAACCTTTCAGAACTACTATTGTGCCATATACCTTTTGGAGTTTGATTGCCGCTGAGATGCGGTCTAATTCGACTTCCTTCACAGAGATATTCAACAAGCGAGCGGCCTCTCCCGGATGAGGGGTAATCACACAATTTTCTGCATGTTCTCTACTAATTTTCACTTTCTCTGATGAAATTATATTAAGCGCATCCGCATCAATAACCGTTAATATTTTTGTGTCTAACGCTCTTTGTAGTAGTTGCTCAGACCAGGCCGAAGTGCCCAAACCTGGACCTAAAACCAACACACTCGGCCGATTCAAAAAAGGCTCCAGCTCTTGTCCAGATGACACTCCGATCGCCATAACCTCAGGTTGTCTCGTTAACATGGCTGCAACGTGCTCGGGACGAGTCGCGAGAGATACAAGTCCTGCGCCAGTTCTTGCAGCGCCTTGAGCGGCTATTATCCCGGCCCCAGCATAACCATAATCACCCCCGATAACCAAAACATGTCCATAATTTGTTTTACAGGAATAATTCAGTCGGCTTGGCATAATTTTGTAAAGTTTTTCTCGACACAGAATCCTCGCACTAGCCCACTCGTGCAAGTTCTCTTCACGCTGCATACCTAAGGGTCTTAAAATGAGGCTACCACAGCATGAAGGACCGTATCCTGTGAACAAACCCTGTTTATTAACCAAAAAGGTTACCGTTACATCTGCATTTACGGCTACATCAAGAACTCCGCCTGTGCTAGCATCTAAGCCAGAAGGCACATCTATTGAAAGTGTAGGTAAGTTTGAGCAATTAATTCTGCGAATTGCGCATCTATATTTCTCGCTTAGTTTTCCTCGCAAACCGATCCCTATAAGCGCGTCAACAATTACCTCAGTCTCAATTATTTCCTCACCTGAAAATATATTCACTTCAACATTTCTTGTCAGCGCCAATTCTCTAGCGCGAGCTACGTTTGAGCAAAATTGAAGTGGATTCCCAAGTTCAAAAACTTTAACCGATATTGATTTTGTGGAGGCAAGAGCAGATAACAAGTATCCATCCGCAGCATTTTTGCCTCCCCCGCAAAAAACAGTAATGGACTGGGGCTGCCCAAACTTTCCGAGTAACTCGTGCAAGAGAGCTTCTGCGGCATTTAGAGAAAGAGAATATTCAGTTGAGTTATTTTTTTTAATGAACTGTTGTTCGATTTTTTTAACATTAGACACGTCAAATAAAGAATTATCATCCGTTTTTAGCGACATTAAATTAAGATCCAAGTAAACTCACGTAACTATAGTCTAGCTGAAGTCACCTTTCATGTCTCGAACGTTCGATTCCCCCAAAAGCCTCCATGAATTGGCAATAAAAATTAAAAATTGGGGCGCAGACTTAGGTTTCCAACAAGTTGCAATTATCAGACCTGATTTATCTGAGGCTTCAAAAAATCTCCGAAAGTGGATAAATGATGGATACCACGGAACCATGGATTGGATGAACAAGCATGGAGAAAAGCGATACAAAATTGATAAACTCGTGGACCAAGCGATGCGTGTCATCTGTTTTCGAATGGATTACCTAACCGATGATAAGATGATTGCAGTGCTCAGAAATGATGACAAGGCCTATATATCTCGGTACGCATTGGGACGAGATTATCACAAATTAATAAGGCGCCGTCTTGGGGAACTTGTGAGGCGGATACGGCAAGAAATCCCTGGCCACAATGTAAATCAACGAGCTTTCGTTGACAGTGCTCCGGTGATGGAAAAACCGTTAGCCGCGCAAGCAGGCTTGGGCTGGATTGGCAAAAATACCCTTCTCCTCAATCAAAAAGCAGGTTCTTGGTTTTTTATAGGCGAGATTTATACTTCATTAGAGCTCCCAATAGACATTAGTAAATCAGATAATCTGTGCGGTAATTGTCGTGCATGTAATTCCATCTGTCCCACTAATGCTTTCCCCGAACCATACATTTTAGATGCAAGGCGTTGCATTTCATATTTGACAATAGAAAACAAACATGAAATCCCAGAAGACATCAGACCCCTTATTGGAAATCGGGTCTTTGGTTGTGATGATTGTCAAATAATCTGCCCTTGGAATCGCTTTCCAACTGAATCAAAAGAGCCCGATTTTAGACCAAGACACAATTTTGATGATATCGAACTGCTAACTCTCTTCACTTGGAATGAGGAAGAATTTTTATTTAAAACACGTGGATCAGCAATGAGGAGGATCGGGTATCAGCAGTGGCAGCGGAACCTTGCCGTTGGTTTAGGAAACTCAAAAGGCAACACAAAAGTCTTAACAGCACTAAAACGGCGATTTAAGGCTTCGAGTTCTCTTGTTAGAGATCATATTTCTTGGGCTATAAAGCAACAGCGTGAGAAACTCGGAAATATATCAAATTGAACCCTACTAAACAGAAATAAAATTATCTCGGTAATATTTAAGTTCAGCTATCGAATCGTAAATGTCATCAAGCGCAAGGTGTTTAGAGTTTTTATTAAATCCTCTCAGTAAACTTGGCCTCCAGCGTAAAACAAGTTCCTTCAACGTTGACACATCTATATTACGATAATGAAAAAAATTAGCTAGCTCTGGCATATGTCTGACCAAAAAACGCCGGTCTAAACAGATAGAATTTCCACACATCGGAGACGTTTGGAAATCAACCCATTTTTCAAGAAAATCTAAAGTTGTCCTCATAGCTGAAATTTCACAGGCCGAACTTCTTCTTACCCTGTCGATTAAGCCGGAGCGCGAGTGCTGGAGGGTATTCCACTCATCCATCGTGGTCAATTCCTCTTCCGCCTGATTAATTGCGACCACTGGTCCCTCTGCCAAAATTTTTAAGTCACTGTTCGTTATAACCGTCGCTATCTCTATTATGCGATTCTCAGACGGCCGTAAGCCAGTCATTTCCAGATCAATCCAGATTAAATTAGTCGACAATTTTCCCAATCTTGCCTCTCTCTGACATTAAAATGAGGGTCCAACAACAAATTGGTCCTATCACTCATAAGATTGAAAGGCTCACCATTGTCACGTAGTTTAATTATGCTATATCCTGAGCACTTATGGAATCGGTAATATTTTATATGCATCCGAGGGAATCCTTTGAACAAA
>MDTB01089733.1_pt1 | contig 14768 bp, 15 predicted proteins | sample 811161 | NCBI WGS metagenome assembly MDTB01 (sample SAMN05326650, study PRJNA326480) | marine metagenome | isolation source: seawater | place: Mediterranean Sea | collected 2009
TAATAGTAAATGACAGTAATGAAAAAGTGAAACAAAATAGAAAAATACTTATTAGAGAATTTCACAACAGATTGAATAATTCTTTTAACTTATCCTTACTAGAAATTTAATGACTGGTTCTTTAAAAAAAAAAATAGCTTTATCTAGTTTGTTAGAAAAAGTTGAAACTCAATTTAACTCATCTGAAATAATTCAAAAATTAGATTATTTGCACTCTAAACCTAAGGCTCACGTTATAGGTTTGACAGGTGCTCCAGGAGTAGGTAAATCTTCATTAATAGATAAATTAGTAAGATTTATAAGAAAAAAAAAAAAATCAGTTGGTATAATTGCTATTGATCCATCATCTGAAAAAACTGGTGGTGCATTGCTTGGAGATAGAACTAGATTTCTTTTAAACCCCTCTGACAATGAAGTTTTTGTTAGGTCTATGGCATCAAAAAATTTTTTGGGAGGAGTATCTGAGCTAACTTTTCCTTCAATGGTAGTTATGCGATCTATTTTCGATTTCTTGCTAATAGAAACTGTAGGAGTTGGTCAATCAGAAATATTTATTAAGGATATTTCGGATACAGTTATTCTTGGTGTGCAGCCTGGTAGTGGAGATTCAATTCAATTTATGAAATCAGGAATTTTTGAAATACCTGATATTATCGTTATAACAAAGAGTGATTTTAAAGACTTATCTGAAATAACTTTTGCTGATTTATCTGGTAGCAAATCATATTTTCAAAATCAAAATGAATGGGATATCAATGTGATTAAAACATCTTCTTCCCAGAACATAGGTTTTGGTAGTTTGTATAGTGAATTAATATCAAGGTGGAAGTGGTTAAATCAAAAAAATAGGTTAAGTGAACTAAGATTCAAGCAGGACATTAAGTGGATAAAAAGCAATTTATTAAAAGATTATGGAAATATAGGTCTAGAAAAAATTGGAAAGGATTTATCTTATAAAAAATCTCCATTTATTACTTTAAGTAAATTAAAAGATAAATTTACTTCAAGTTAAACTTTACTCCACCAAACTTTCATGGGTTTAATCATTGAGTCTCCGCATCTTAAATTTTGATTCAAAAATTGTTCTGAATACTTCAAATTAAAATAGGCTAAACCATTTATTTTGTTATGGCTTGAAATATTTCCAATAATCTCATCACCAATTTTTATTTTAGTATCCAAGTATTTTCCAAAATCAATTTCAATTTTAAATATTTTTTTTTTTCATAAGATTTCTATATTTCATCCTTGCGGTTATTTCTTGACCCATATAACAACCTTTTGTCCATGAAATTCCATTCAATTCATCAAACCTCATTTCCATTAATAAAGATTTATTTTTTTCACAGTCAAAACTGAAGTTAGGAATTGAATTTTTTAATCTTAAGTGATTATAAGAATTATTTGAAAGTGAATTTAACCCAAAATTTTCTAAACTAACGCTATTGAATTTATCAAAAATATAAAGTCTTTTAAAAAAATTTTTGAATCTTGGGTCGTAGAAACATAAAATATTTTGTTTTATTTTTTCTATATAATTCTCAGTATCATTTGAAATTAAATATATTTTGACATTCTTTTGAGTTGAAATTTCTACGTCTGTTCTAAGTTTATATAATTTTAATTTATTAAAAAGAATATCTTCATCATTTTTTTCAACATCTAATATCAATGCATCTTTGTATTTAATCAAAAAAAAATCTGTTATAAATCTTCCTTGTGGTGTAAGAATTGAGGAATATATTGAAGGATATTTTTTTAAATTGTTAGCATCATTTGACATTATACCCTGAATAAAAGAATATTGATCTTTTCCTTCGATTTTAATTAAGGATCTATTTTTTAATATATGAAAACTTTTTTTATCAAACATCATTTTAATTTATGTAAATTAAATAATTTAACAAGATTTTTATAATGAAAAAAATACTTATTATTTCTTCTAACAGACTTGGTGATTCAATATTATCTTCTGGATTGCATAATTTTTTTAAAAATAGTTTTAAAAGTGTAGAGTTAACACTTGTTTGTGGGGAAACTCCGTCACAGCTATTTAAATATTGTGGTAATATTGATAATCTGATTGTTTTAAAGAAAAAAAAATATTCTTTGCACTGGTTAAAACTTTGGAAGATATTATTTTTAACAAAATGGTATTTAATAGTCGATCTCAGAGGTTCTGCAATAAGTTATTTTTTATTATCGAATACCAGACTTATTTATAGAAAAAAAAAAAAAGAAATTAAGGAACATAAAGTGATTTCCATTACAAGAGGCTTGATTAAAAAAGTTGCTGAGCCTGAAATCAAATTAAAATCAAATATTAAATTTAATGATACAAATCTTAAAAAAGTTCAATCTCTAAAAAAGAAATATAATCTAGTTATGATTGCACCTACAGCAAATTGGATTGGGAAGATTTGGCCAGTTGAAAGATATTTTGATTTAATTGTTGATTTAAAAAAGAAATCAATCTTCAAAAAGACAATCTTTATTTTTGTTGGCCCATCTTCAGAAGCAAAGTGGGTTGGAAAAATAATTAATTCAAGAAAATCATATATTTATAATCTCTTTGGAAATTCTTCATTAATAGAAATATTTCATATAATGAAAGAATGTATGTTATTTATAGGCAATGATTCTGGATTAATGCACATGGCATCATTGGCAAAAGTAAAAACTATAGGTTTGTTTGGTCCTAGTGATAAAGTAATTTATGGACCTTGGGGAAAAGGAAATCTTACTATATCTAGCCCCAAGTCACCCGATGATTTAATGGGCTATAAAGGGTTTTCATCAAAAGATTGTGGATCTTTGATGATAGATTTAGAAACTAATGAAGTTCTGAAAAGAATAACTAATTTTTTTAAAAATTAAAATGACTGAATTATCTGTACTATTAGTAGTTAATAATGAGGAAAAACAAATTGAAGATTGTCTTAAAACAGTCAGTTTTGCTGATGAGATCATTATTATTCTTGATAAATGTACAGATAAATCTAAAATAATTTCAAAAAAATTTACAAAAAAAATTTTTTCGGGAGACTGGCCAATTGAGGGAAATAGAAGAAATTATGGTATCAGTAAATGTTCAAAAGACTGGATTTTGGAGATCGATGCAGACGAGAGAGTTTCAATAAAACTTCGAAATGAAGTTAAAAAGATTATAAAATCAAGTGCCCACGATTGGCACAAAATTGGAGTTAACAACTATTTAGATAATAAAGTGATTAATTACGGGTGGGGAGCTTATTTTGGAAAATCCGCTTATGCTGGTCTTTTTAAAAAAGGAAAAAAAATTTGGGGCAATCAAAGTGTTCACCCAGAAATAAAATTATTAGGTAAGGAAGGAAAAAGATTGAAAAATAAATTAGACCATTTTTATTGTAAAAATATTGAAGATTTATTTGTGAAATTAGACAGTTATTCTTCAGCTAGAGCTTTTGATCTTAAAAAATCAAAAAAAAAAGAAACACTATTTAGAAATATCCGAAGAATTTTTTCAAGATTCTGGAAATGTTTTGTCTTAAGAAAAGGCTATAAGGAGAGAGAAATTGGGTTTATTATTGCAATAGTTGCTTCGATTTATCCATTAATTTCATATTTGAAAAAAAAAGATATTAAATCATGAATAAAATTTTATTTATTGACAATGGCGTGGAATTTGACTCTAAAACTTTAAGGAAAAAACCGCATGGTGGTGCAGAAGTAGCATTCGTTTCTTTGGTTGAAAGCTTGGCAAAATTAGGACATGAAGTTGTGGTTTACAACAATTGTTTAAATGAAGGGAAAATTAATAATGTTTTCTGGAGAAGAATAAATAATAATGTTTATTCAGAGAATTTTGATACATTGGTAATAAACCGTGGTGATAAATATTTAAACTTCAGGAAAGAATGTAAAAAAAGAATATTCTGGATTCACAATCCGGCAACTTATTTAATAAAATATAGATATCTTTCAAAACTATTTCTAAACAAAACTAAAATTGTTTTTTCAAGTAATTTCCATCTAAAAACTTATCCAAAATGGGCTCCGTCCAGTCAGCGTATTATTATTCCATATGGGATTGATGATTATTTATTAAAAAAAAAAAAAAAGCAAGACTCTCACAATAAAAATGCAATTTTCACATCAAATCCAATGAGAGGACTTGATTGGCTTTTAGAAAAGTGGGAAAATAACATTTATCCCCAATGTAATGGAGCCAAACTACAAATTTTTTCAGGATTTCAAACTTATGGTAATTTTGGATTAAAACATTCTAGAAAAATGAAAGAGATATTATTAAGAGCTAAATCTCTTAAAAATAGAGGTGTAATTTTAAATGAGCCTATTGAAAGAAAAGAATTATTTAAGAAAATTAGTAAATCTAGAGTTTTTATATATAAGGGTAGTGATGATGAAACTTTTTGCATGGCTGTAGCTGAAGCCCAGACACTTGGAATACCAGCAATTGTTGGAAATTTTGGTTGTATGAGTGAAAGAATAATAGATGGAGAAACTGGTTATTTATGTGATAGTGATGAAGATTTCTGTTCTAAAACTATAAAACTTTTGAATAATGATGAAATCTGGAAAAGAATGAAATATGAGTCAAAAAAAAAAAGAATTACTTCTCGTGGCTTGAAATTGCAAAAAAATGGCAAAAGATTTTAAACTAAAAGTCCTCAATATTATGAGTGGTGCAGAATTTGGAGGTGCAGAGTTTTTTTTTGAAAGACTGGCATTATCGTTTGAAAGAAAAAAAAATATTCAGCAAAAAATAATAATGAAGTCAGATAAAAAAAGACTTAAAAACTTAAAAATGAGTATTTCAGATATTGAGGAAATAATATTATTTAAGTTTTATAATCCTTTTTGTTTACTTAAAATTGAAAATATTATTAGTGAATTTGAACCAGACATTGTTCTTACTTGGATGAACAGAGCGTCAAGTTTGATACCTAATAAAAAGTTCAAAAATGAGATAACTGTCGGAAGATTGGGAGGATTTTATAAAATTAAGAATTATGCTAAGTGTGACTATTTAATAACAAACACTATGGATATCAGAGAATATGTTATTGAACAGGGCTGGGAGGAACAAAAAGTTGAATTTATTCCTAATTTTGTTTTTAGAAATAAAAATTCTAAAACAGATTTTGGGTTTAAAAAAAAGGATGTACTTATTTGTATGGGACGTTTTCATGAAAATAAAGGAATAGATATATTAATTAAAGCCATGCCTTTTTTACCAGATTTTAAACTTTTAATAGTTGGTAGTGGCTCACTAAAAGAACATTATGAGTTATTAATTAATAAATTTGATTTAAACGAAAGAGTCAAGATCTTTGATTGGAGTAATGATATTTCACAATATCTAAACTCTTCTTCTGTATTAATTTGTCCTTCAAGACATGAACCATTTGGTAATATTGTCGTTGATGGATGGGCGCATAAAATTCCTGTTATTGTTTCAGATACAGGTGGCCCAGGAAAGTTAATAAAAAATAAATTAAATGGTCTGAAATTTGAGAATAATAATTCTTTTGACTTAGTTAAAAAAATTGAAGATCTTAACTCTGATTTGAATTTGAGAAAAAAAATTATTGAAAATGGATACAAGATTTATGAAGAAAATTATTCAGAAGATGTAATAGTTGAGAAATATATAAATTTTTTTAAAAAAATAGTCACATAATGTGTGGGATTTTAGGATTTTCATTTTTCAAAGCCAATCAAAAATTATCATCACGAATTCTTGGTCTGAAAAAATATATTGCGCATAGAGGCCCTGATAATTCCGGTTTTTTTATAAACAATAATTTAACACTTTTACACACAAGATTATCAATAATAGATTTAAAAAGTGGAAGTCAACCTATTACCAATGACAAATATGTTTTAATAGCAAATGGAGAGATATACAATGATATTGAAATAAGAAAAGCAAATAAGACTTACAAATATTCCACAAATTCTGATTCTGAGTCAATTCTTGCTTTGTATGAAAATTATGGGCTAGATGGCTTTAAAAAGTTGAGGGGTATGTATGCATTTGCATTATATGACAAAATTTCTGATGAATTAATAATCTGTAGGGATGAATTTGGTATAAAACCCCTTTATTTTAGTTTGCATAATGAAGGTTTAATTTTTTGTTCGGAGGTTAAGCCTATAGAAATTTTTAAAAGTGAAGCACTCAACCTTAGTTGTCATAAAATAAAAGAATATATGCAACTTCAGTATTGCTCTGGAACTCAAACAATTTACAAGGGAATCAACAGAGTTGCGCCCGGCCAAATATTAGTTATTAAAAGAGGTAAAATTTTTAAAAGCTTTATTAACCCACTACCCAAAAAAAAAGTCGTTCCGAAAGTTGATGATAACTTTATAAATAATAGTTTGATTGAATCTATTTCAAGTCACTTAAGAAGTGACGTGCCGTACTGTATTTTTTTTTCTGGAGGTATAGATTCTATGCTACTTTTACATTACTTGAAAGTTTTGAAGAAAGATAAGGTAAAAGCATTTTCAATTTCATTTAATGATGAGCCAAATATAGATATAAAAAAAATAGCTGATAAATACAGTATTGATCTAGTTACAGAAACTTTTTCAGAAGATGATTTTTGGGAATGGATTTTTTTTGCAGCTGAAAATATTGATGAACCAGTAGCTGATTATGCAATATTACCAACATTTAAGTTGGCATCAATTGCGTCAAAGGAATTCAAAGTTGTAATCACAGGCGAGGGAGGAGATGAGTTGTTCGGAGGGTATGGTAGATATAAAAAAGCTCAAAGGTTTTTTCCAAAAAGAAATTTTCTTTCGTCAAAAGGTGCTTTTAAGAATATCTTCTCAGATAAGAAATTCGCAAATTGGGACTATGATATTAAATCTAATTTCAGATCTTTTAATAAAAATAGTCACACAAGACTTCAGAATTATCAATTATTTGACTATGAAAATTGGTTGCCAAATGACTTATTACTAAAACTTGATAGATGCTTAATGACGTTTGGAATGGAAGGTAGAACACCATTTGTAGATAAGAGGTTGTTTGAGAAACTTTTCTATGTCAAAGATGGTGAAAAAATAAACAGAGGCTTTGGAAAATATTTTATTAGAAAGTTTCTAAAGGAACAAATTCCGTTTTATAATTCATTTGAAAAAAAAAGAGGTTTCTCCGTTCCTATTTATGAATGGATTCCAAACAAAATTAAACAGCTTCAAGATTTACTTCTAAAACAAAAATTTCTTAATAAATATTTTAATTCCTATGAATTGAAATTACTATGCAGAAAAGTCGAGAAAAACAGAAAGTTTGCTCGACCACTTTGGCATATCATTTTTTTTACTGCATGGTATCTTGTTAACATAAAAGGTACAAAGAGGAGAGGAAATTTTTTTGATGTCCTTTCTGAATATAAGTAATTGAGGAGAATAGTGTGAAAGAATTTGATCTTATCTTGTTAGGAGGAGATGTAATTCTTCCCAGCTTCAAAATTGAAAAAATTGATATTGGAATAAAAGATTCATGCATTTTAAAAATTGGTGATTTATCAAGGAGCACCTCAGAAAAGAAACTTAATATTGATGGATTAATGGTTATGCCTGGAGTTATTGATACGCAGGTTCATTTTAGAGAGCCTGGACTCACTCATAAAGAAGATATTTATCATGGAACCAAGGGAGCAATTATGGGTGGTGTTACAACTATTTTTGAAATGCCAAACACCTCTCCTCCGACAACAAATATTGATGAACTTGAAAAAAAATTTAAAATCGCTGAAAAAAATGGATTTTGCAATTTTAGTTTTTTTATTGGCGCTACTAAAGAAAATATTGATAATCTAAATCAATTAGAGAGCTATACTGGTTGTTGTGGGATAAAAATTTTTATGGGTTCTTCAACTGGAGATCTATTAGTTGAAGATGACCAGAATATACTTAAAATTCTAAAAAAAGCCAAAAAGATGGTTGCAATACATAGCGAAGATGAGTTCAGGCTTGAAGAAAGAAAAAAGTTATTTAATAAAGATAGTCTAAAAGTTTTGGATCATCCAGAATTAAGGGATGTTATATCAGCAGTCCGAAGTACTAAAAGACTTTTAGAGTCAGCTCGTTTAGCAAAAAAAAAAATTCATATTTTGCATTTATCAACTGTGGATGAAGTGCATATTTTATCTGAAAATAAAGATATCGCTACGTGTGAAGTGACTCCACAACATCTTTTCTTTAGTGCACCTGAATGTTATGAAAAATTAGGAACTTTTTCTCAAATGAACCCACCAATTAGAGATAAACTGCATACTCAAGGTTTATGGAAAGGTCTCGAAGACGGTATCATAGATGTATTAGGTTCTGATCATGCTCCTCATACAATCGAGGAAAAAAAAAAAAAATATCCTCAGTCACCCTCAGGGATGACTGGTGTTCAAACTCTTTTACCAATAATGCTAAACTTCATAAACCAAGGAAAATTATCAATTTTCGATCTTGTAAAGTTAGTTTGTGTCAATCCATGTAAGATCTATAAAATTTTAAATAAGGGTGAGATAAAAATTGGATTCGATGCTGATCTAACTATCGTAGATATGAAAAAGGAATTTTTAATTTCGAATAATTGGATACAAAGTAAATCAAAATGGACTCCTTATGATAATTATAAAGTCACGGGCATGCCAGTATTTACTATTTGCAATGGAAAGGTTGTAATGTCAGAAAATGAGGTAACATTAAAGCCTTCTGGAAAAAAAATAAAATTTAAGAACTAACTTCTTTTATTTTTAAAATAATAAAATTTTTACTATTCATATTATATTCTAATTCTGTTTTCCTTAATGCAATTGTTCTAGCTAATTTAGGATCAGGAGCTTTGACGATTTCAATGCATTTCCCATAAATTGGAATTTCTAATTCCACTTCAAACCATTTCATTTCTTTTCTGATTTATTGATTACAATACTAACCATCGTGTCACCACAAATATTAACCGAAGTTCTTAACATGTCTAGAAACCGATCAACTCCCATAACAATTGCAATTCCCTCCATTGGTAATCCTACTTGATTTAGAACCATCCCCAACATAATTATTCCAACTCCAGGAACTCCAGCTGTTCCAATGGATGCCAATGTGGCAGTGAGGATTATTGATACATAATCTACGAAAATTAGTTCGATACCGTATATATTTGCAATAAACACAGTTGCAACTCCTTGCATAATAGCAGTTCCATCCATATTGATGGTTGCCCCAAGCGGGACTGTAAATGATGCAATATTATTTTTGATAGAAAGATTTTTTTTTAAACATTCCAATGTTACAGGAATTGTTGCACTACTACTAGAAGTTGAGAAAGAAAATAACAACGCATCTTTAATTCCTAAAAAGAAACTACTAAAACTTATTTTTCCATAAAACTTGACGATTGGTAAATAAACAATGATTACATGGAATAATAAGATAACAACAACTAAAATAAAATATTTCATTAATTCAAAAATTGATGATAATCCTTGAGTGGCAAAAGTTTTTGAAATCAAACAGAAAATTCCTATTGGCGCTATAACCATTACAAAAGAGAGAATTTTCATAATTACATTGTTAAATTCAAAAAAAAATTTTTTTATAATAGAAGTTTCTTTTATGACTGATAGAGCGCTTCCAATAAGAATGGCAAAAAATATAACCTGCAACATTTCCCCTTTAACCAGTGATTCAAATGGATTGCTTGGTATTATATTCAGCAATATTTCAAGAAAAGAGGGTGGCTCTGAAATTTTTATTTGTTGTGATTCAAACTTTAAATCTAATCCTTTTCCAGGTTCAATTAAATTGGCAAATAGCAATGAAATTGTTATTGCAAAAAAAGTTGTAATTAAATATAGAGAAAATGATTTAATTCCAATTTTTCCTAATGAACTTATGTCTTTTAGATCTGCCACACCATTTATTAATGAGAAAAAAACTATTGGAACAACCAGCATTTTAATTGTTTTTAAGAAAACATCTCCCCCAAATGTTAGTAGCTTAATTATTTTTTCTTCAATTTCTAAAGGTAAAGAAATTATGCTTAAAAGAATTCCTAGGAAAATTCCTAGAGTAAAACCAATGAAAATTTTTTGTGTTAAACTTTTAATCATTTTGGTGCCCTCTACTGGTTACGCTCCAGTGGCTGAGTCTTACCAAGACCCTGTTTTACTATTAAACTAAGAGGGCTTTGTAAATTTTTGAAAAATTGAGAAAGATTTTTTATGATCATTAAATTATAATAAACAAAATTATTGCTAACTCAAATATGTGTTTATAATTATATATATTGCATAAGAAGAAATGTTATGTAGATAAATAATTAAAACTTGATGGTGTGACTTTGCTCCAATAAACTTTTAATCTAGGGTCTGCAACCTTTATCTTCCCCTTTTTTATCAATTCTCCGGTTTCAGCTTTTGGATAAATTTGATCAGCTAGTTTAATTTCACTCTCCGATAATCTTCTAACAATATGTCGCCTATTTAGTTCTGACGGGTGACTAACTCCCACAGATTCTAGTAATTCTTTAAATACAATTAAAGTATTTTTATGAAAATTATATGCCCTTTTAGATCTATCATCAATATCAATTGCTCGGTATCTCATGGGATCCATAGTTGCAATACCAGTTGGACACTCACCTGTGTGACATGATCTACACTGAATACAGCCAATAGAAAACATAAATGGTCGTGCCATATTTACCCAATCTGCTCCTAAAGAACACATGTGAGCCATATCAAATGCTGACACAACTTTCCCTGAAACGCCTATTTTAACTCTTTTTCTGAGGTTTGCTCCAATTAAGGCATTATCAACAAAAATTATTGCATCTTTTAATGGAGAACCTAGATGATCTGCAAACTCTGCAGGAGCTGCACCTGTTCCTCCTTCTGCTCCATCAATGGTAATGAAGTCTATAAATTTTTTTTTTATAATCATTGTTTTTACTATAGATATTAACTCCCATGGATGACCAATACACATTTTAATACCAACAGGTTTTGATCCAGATAACCTTCTTAATTTTTCAACAAAATCTAATAATTCAGAGGGATTTGAAAATTCACTATGTTTTGATGGTGAAACACAATCTTTACCAGCTTCTACACCTCTAGTTTTAGCTATCTCCTCTGTAACTTTTGGAGCAAGCAGTATGCCTCCATGACCAGGCTTTGCACCCTGACTTATCTTTATTTCTATCATTTTAATCTGTTCTTTACTTGATTTTCTAGAAAAAGTTGTAGGACAAAATTTTCCTTTTTTATTCCTACAACCAAAATAACCAGAGGATATCTGCCAGATTGTGTCTCCTCTACCTTTTTCATGATATGGAGACATTGAACCCTCTCCTGTATTATGAGCAAATTTACCCAATTTAGCTGCTCTATTTAACGAAGTTATTGCTGGAGGTGATATTGCCCCAAAAGACGTTCCTGAAATATTTAAAACTGAAATATTGTAAGATTTATCCCCTAAGCCAACCTTAGTTCTAAAGTCAGAATCTTTAATTTGAGAAGGAGTTATAGAATGGTTAAGCCATACAAAATCATCATTATACATTTTCTCAAGGGAGCCAAAGGGTCTGACACCTCCAATGTTTTTAGATCTTTGATAAACCATATCACGTTGGTTTCTAGAATAAGGAACCTCATCATCATCTGATTCCCAATAATATTGCCTCAACTCAGGTCTAATACTTTCAAGAAAAAACCTAAACCTTCCAATCAATGGAAAGTTTGATAAAACAGACCTTTTTTTTTGCATAAAATCATTAACCGCAATTGCGAAACAAGCGAGACTTAGAAGCAATATTGGAATAAATATTGTGAAATAAAATGAAACTATAACTGAAATTGCAGATAGCGCACCGGAATACACCAGTAAAGAATATCTTCCCCAAATAATATCCATCATACAACTTAAGATTATCAAAGTTTATAAGAAAAAAAATTTTTTTTTAATATTTTTAAATTTTAAGAGTTTAATAATAATTTCTAAAAGTATATATTAATGAGTTAACATTTTTAAAAAAAATAATAATTAGAGATGTTTGATAAAGCTTATGGATGAATTAAAAATTCAAAAAAAACTAAGAAAATTTGCTAAGGATAGAAATTGGGAGCAATTTCATAGCCTTAAAAACCTGGCTATTTCAATTAATCTTGAATCTTCAGAATTACTAGAAATTTTCCAATGGGAAAATGAAAAATCTAATTTTTGGTCTAAGAAAGAAATCAAAAAAATGTTAAAAGATGAGCTTGCTGATATTATGCTTTACCTTTTGAGATTTTCTGACCTAGCTAATATTAATTTAGAGGAAGCATGCCTTGAAAAAATTAAAAAAAACAATGAAAAATATCCAATTAACTTATCAAAAGGAAAATCTACTAAATATAACAAATTACAAAAATAATTTTTCTGAGGTAAGATATGATAAAGAAAAATCAAAATAGGTATGAGAGACTTTCAAAAGCTCTAAGAAAAAACTTATTAAAAAGAAAGGAAAAGAAAAATGGGGATAATGCCTGATTCATGGATTCGTAAAATGGCTTTAGAAAAAAATATGATTGATCCTTTTATTGATAAGTTAGAGAAACAAAATGTACTATCTTACGGACTTTCCTCTTATGGATACGACGCTAGAGTTTCTAGTAATTTTAAAATCTTTACCAATGTTAACTCTGCTACGGTTGACCCTAAGAAATTTTCAGAATCAAGTTTTGTTGATAGAGATGTAAGTCATTGTGTAATTCCTCCTAACAGCTTTGCGCTTGCAAGAACTATTGAACATTTCAAAATTCCAAAAGAAACCCTAGTTATTTGTGTTGGTAAATCTACTTATGCGAGATGTGGAATAATTGTGAACGTTACTCCACTTGAACCCGAATGGGAGGGACATGTTACTCTAGAATTTTCAAACACAACTCCATTACCAGCAAAAATATATGCTAATGAAGGTGCAGCACAATTTCTATTTTTTAAAGGTGATCAAGTATGTGACCTATCTTATGCAGATAGAAAAGGAAAATACATGTTTCAAAAAGGTGTAACACTACCAAAGTTATAAAATGGATAAAATTGAAATAATTGGTGGTAATCCTTTAGTTGGTGATATCAAAGTAAGTGGTTCTAAAAACTCTGCTTTACCTATAATGGCTGCATCACTGTTAACAAAAAAAGTGCTTAAAATCTCTAATATTCCAGATTTATCTGACATAGACTCTATGACTGAGCTCTTACGTTCTCTTAATGTAAAAATAAAAAAATCTAGGAAGTTAATTCATTTTCAATCTTCAAAGCCTGACTCTTTACATGCATCATATGATTTAGTAAGAAAAATGAGGGCTTCTTTTTTAATTCTAGGTCCATTAATTGCAAGGTATGGAAATGCCTCTGTTTCCCTTCCTGGGGGATGTGCAATAGGAACAAGACCGGTAAATTTACACTTAAAAGGATTAGAAAAAATGGGTGTTAATTTTAAGATAGAAAGTGGATATGTAACCGGAAAGATTAAAGGAAGACTTAAAGGAAGTAATATAAACTTGAGTAGAATATCTGTTGGTGCTACAGAAAACTTATTGATGGCGGCAACGTTAGCTGAAGGAAAAACAATTATTAATAATGCAGCCCAAGAACCAGAAATTATAGATCTAGCTAAACTTTTAATTAAAATGGGTGCTTGTATTAAAGGCTTTGGTTCAAAAACTATTACAGTAGTAGGTCAAAAAGAACTTAATGGGTCTTCATACACTATAATGCCAGATAGAATTGAATCTGGCACATTTGCTTTATGCGTGTTTGGTTGTTCTGGTAAAGTGAAATTATTTGATGTTAACCAAGATGTGTGTGAGCATTTAAAAAATATCTTCAAACAACTCAAGTCCTTAAAGCTTACAATAATGGATAACGGTAAAAGTTTATTAATTGAAAAAAAAAATAATCAAGAACTATCTGTTAATATTAAAACACAAGAATATCCTGGTTTTCCGACTGATCTGCAAGCTCAACTGACATCTGCACTTTTGAAAACTAAAGGAAAATCTGAGATTGAAGAAAATATTTTTGAAAATAGGTTTATGCATATCAGTGAATTAATTAGAATGGGAGCAAATTTAATACAAAAAGGATCAAAAGTTGTTGTCAGAGGAAAAAAAATGATCAAAGGTGCAGAAGTGATGGCGACAGATTTGCGAGCGTCTTCATCCCTAATAATAGCTGGTTTGATGGCTAATGGAAAGACAGTTATTAACAGAGTTTATCATCTAGATAGAGGATATGAAAATATAGAAAAGAAATTAAAATCTTGTGGTGCACAAATTGAGAGAATTAAATCATGAGAAAAATTATTTTAGCTGTACCAAAGGGCCGTATTTTAGAGGAGTTAATTCCTTTACTAAAAAAAGTTAAAATTGAACCCGAGAATGATTTTTTTCAAAAAAATTCAAGAAAACTTATGTTTAAAACAAATATAAGAAATTTGTTTATGATTAGGGTTAGATCATTTGATGTTGCAACTTTTGTTGCATTTGGTGCTGCACATATAGGAGTAGCTGGCGATGATGTTCTTAAGGAATTTGAATATAAAGAAATATATAAAGTTCTGGACTTGAGAATTGGGAAATGTAGATTGTCAGTTGCAAAAAAAAAAAAAAATTCTAATAAAAGTTCTCAAAATAATGGACATATTATGGTTGCAACAAAATATAAAAATACTGTTACTAATTTTTTTGCTGAGAAAGGTA
>MDTB01138073.1_pt1 | contig 14768 bp, 14 predicted proteins | sample 811161 | NCBI WGS metagenome assembly MDTB01 (sample SAMN05326650, study PRJNA326480) | marine metagenome | isolation source: seawater | place: Mediterranean Sea | collected 2009
ATGTCTATCAGGATTGGTGGCAAAAAATTTCCTACGTCCCTCAGGAAACATTCGTGATTGACGATACAATTAAAGCCAACATTGCACTAGGTTATGATGATTCTGAGGTTGATGCTGATCGGTTGCGAAGTGCGATTCAAGCCGCCAATTTGACTGAGGCAATCGCGGAAATGCCGATGGGTATCGACACACCTATCGGTGGTGGTGGGATCAGGCTGTCGGGAGGGCAGAAGCAGCGACTTGCCCTCGCCAGAGCATTTTACGCGAACCGTCAAATGTTGATCCTTGATGAGGCGATGAGTGCATTGGATTACGAGACAGAGCAGTTAATCCTGAAAAGAATATTGGGCGAAGCCTCATTGACGGCAATCATCATTTCCCATCGAGAGAAAACTCTTGGTCAATGCACGCGCATTCTAAAAGTATCTAATGGAAGTGTTATTGAGCAAATCTCTTAATAGACACGGTGCCTCTGAGCCTTGCCTGATTGGCTTTATGCTGTAGGAGAAAAAAGTGCTACCGCGGGCAGATTGTTGTAAAGCCAAAACATGGAACCGCCGTGTTTTTGCAGGCGCCGGAGGAAATTTATCCGGAGGCGAAAAACAGCGATTGAATGTTGCCCCTGCTTTGTTGATGTTCCTGAAGATATCAATTTTTGACGAAGCAACTGATCAACAGGTCAACGAGTCAGTTAAACCCATAACACAGACGATATAGAACCACAGCTCAGAGCTTGCTAACCTTTTTATTACACATCAGCCCAACGTTTTTGAAATTGCGAATGTTGTCTGCAGAGTTGAGCAATACGCCCTGGTTAGAATTTGATTTAGCCATGGCAGAAAAGCACATTTAGATGGTTAAAAAATACACTGATTTCATTTTCCAAGAGAAATGGCTGACTTAACAATGACTAACTTCAAAACAGTTTTCCTCACTGGTTCAGAAGGTTTTATTGGTTCGCATCTAACTGAAGCTCTTGTTAAACGTGGCTTCGAAGTTACGGCTTTAGCTCAATATAATTCCTTCAACAATCATGGCTGGTTGGGTGATTTGCCAGAGGCTGTTCTGGCGAATGTGAACATTGTCATGGGGGATGTTCGGGACTCCAATCAGATGAGGTCCTTGATCAAGGAGGTCAATTATGTTTTGCATTTGGCCTCTTTGATTGCCATTCCGTTTTCTTATCAGGCGCCCTCTTCGTATGTTGATACAAATATCTCTGGTACCTTGAATATCTTGCAGGCAGCTCGTGACTTTAGCGTCCCGGTTATTCATACATCGACGAGTGAGGTCTATGGTACTGCGCAATATGTTCCAATTGATGAAGCGCATCCCCTGCAGGGACAATCACCTTATTCGGCCAGTAAGATTGGCGCTGATCAAATTGCGATGTCTTATTTTTACTCATTTGATTTGCCCGTAAAAATTATCAGACCTTTCAATACGTATGGACCAAGGCAATCGCTTCGTGCTGTCATTCCAACAATCATCACACAACTTTTGCGAGGCGAGACCAATGTGCGTTTGGGGGCGACGTCTCCAACGCGCGATTTTAACTATATTGAAGATACTGTAGAAGGTTTCATGTGCGCGCTGGAGAGTCCCAATGGTGTTGGTGAGGTGATCAACATAGGTAGCGGCTTCGATATTTCTGTTGGAGATACTGCGGCGATGATTGCCGAAGAATTGCAATCAACTATCAATCTTGTCAGTGATGATGTGCGGTATCGGCCAGAGCATAGCGAGGTTCAGCGCCTTCTTGCGGACAATAGTAAAGCCAGAGAGCTGTTGTCCTGGGAGCCAGCACACGGCTCCATTGAAGGGTTTCGCAAAGGTCTACGAAAGACCATTAACTGGTTCTCGCAGCCAGAAAATCTTAGCAGGTATACATCAACTGATTATGTTACCTGAGATAGCTAACAATATTGCCGATGCGATCCGGTCCGTCATTGGTCCGGGACAACACGGTTTGCATGAGCCTTGGTTGGATGTAGATGACGGTAAAAGTGTCAGCGACGTCGTCAAGAGCACTTTTGTTTCTGGTGTTGGTCCTGCATTGAGCGAATTTGAGCGCAGGATCTGTTCCCTTACTGGTGCAGCATTTGCTGTTGCGCTCAATAACGGCACCTGTGCTCTTCAACTGGCATTGATGGGTCGCAATATTGGTCCCGGTGACGAGGTGTTGATTCCGGCGTTAACGTTCGTTGCGACAGGAAATGCAGTTTTGCACTGTGGCGCGACCCCTCACTTTGTTGAAAGTGAGAACAACACCTTTGGCATTGATGTTGATGCATTGGAAAGCTACTTGGCGGAGATTGTTATCAGGCGAGAGGGCATTTCCATTAATTCGCGGACTGGAAGGCCCATAAGGGCAATCATCCCCGTACATGTTTTTGGTCATGTTGGTGAGATGCGTCGGCTAATTGAGCTGGCAGAATGCCATGGGATCGATGTGATAGAGGATGCGGCTGAGGCGTTGGGCAGTAGACGTGACAATGTCCATGCGGGTTTATTCGGAGCCTGCGGCATTATCAGTTTCAATGGCAATAAAATCATTACCACCGGTGGTGGTGGTGTCATCATAACGCATGATGAGGCGCTTGCATCACGGACTCGGCATATGGCTAGTACAGCCAAAAAACCGCACCGATATGAGTATGATCATGATGGCATCGGCTTTAACTTTCGTATGCCGGCACTTAACGCAGCACTTGGCTGCTCACAGTTGAAAAAAATCGACTTGATGCTTGAAAAAAAAGCTGATCTGGCAGGCAGATACAAAGACGCCTTCAATGCGCTTCAGGGGTGTTCATTCTACACGCCACCGCCACAAAGCCACTCCAATCACTGGTTAAACGCAATCCTGCTTAACGAGAAATACGCTGAATATCGTGATCCAATTTTGGAGTGGCTGAATGACAACTTCATTGGCTGCAGGCCTCTTTGGAAGCCATTGCCAGATTTCCCCCAATTTGCCGGCTGTCCGTCGATGTTGTTACCAGTGGCACGCAACGTAATAAGTCGTGTGATAAACATACCTAGTAGTGCCTTTTTACTGGAAGGTCAGGGTGGCTAGATCTCCTATAGTGTTGATTGGTGGCGGAGGTCACTGCTTGACAATTGCCGCGGTTATTGATGCCGAGGGCAAATGGGAAATTGCGGGCTTTGTGGATTCAGACAGCGCCGCGTCTCTGGCGAAATTGGGTTTTTCGTGGCTTGGTGACGATAACACCATTTCAGATCTTTCGATAAAACATGCCCATGTCGGCATAGGCCAAATCAAATCGTCTGAAAAACGCAAAGCGGTTTATGAGCGCCTAATTGGAAATGATTTTGAGTTGCCGGTGATCGTGGCCCCCAGCGCCTATGTGGCAATGACAGCAGATATCGGTGATGGTACGCTGGTCGCGCATGGCTCTGTGGTAAACACACTGGCGGCAATTGGCCAAAATGGCATATTGAATAATCGGTGTGTAATTGAGCACGGGGTTGTGATTGGTAATCATTGCCATGTTGCGCCTGGAGCCATCGTTCTGGGGGAGTGTTCAATTGGCAATGAGAGTTTTATTGGTGCTGGTGCGATTGTGAAAGAGGGTATCAGAATCGGCTCGAATGTGGTTGTCGGTGCTGGCGCGGTTGTGAAGAGTGACGTGCCAGATGGAGTGGTTATCAAGTGAGTGACTTCAAGCCCACACTTATAGTTGCTGAAGCGGGGGTCAACCACAATGGTGAGCTGGGGCTTGCTCTAGACCTTGTCGACATGGCGGCTGATTGTGGCGCAGACATAGTGAAATTTCAGACATTTGACTCTGAAAGCCTTGCTACAGAAAGGGCCGCTCTGGCCGAATATCAGATGGAAAACCTCGGGCGTGACCGGCATGGGGATCTTTCACAACGTGAAATGCTGAAGCAACTTGAACTTACGAATGATATGCTTTTTCCAATTTTGGAGAGATGTAACACACGGAATATTGAGTTTATGTCAACGGCATTTGATGTTCAAAATCTTAAAGAACTCGTCAACCTCGGTATGGGTAGGATAAAAATTGCCTCGGGTGAAATCAATAACCTCCCGCTTCTTCATCTTGCCTCGCAATGCCGATTGCCAATCATTTTGTCGACTGGAATGTGCGCGCTTGAAGAGGTGAGGGAAGTTGTGGAGAAGCTGGTGTCTTTTAATGTCGCATTGCAGGATCTTACAATACTGCAGTGCACGACAAATTATCCCGCAAAGCCAGATCAAATGAACTTGCTCGCGATGCGCACAATGGCCGAAGAGTTTGATGTCTGTGCTGGTTTGTCAGACCACTCAGAGGGACCTGAGGCCGCTCTCGCCGCCGTTGCGCTGGGGGCAACGGTTATCGAAAAACATATCACTCTTGATCGCACTATGAAGGGACCGGATCATATCTGCAGCATGGAGGCCAAAGAATTTTCTAGTCTGGTTAATGCTATCCGCGTGGTTGAGAAGTCTCTTGGTGACGGGAGGAAAAAGGTTCTCGAATGTGAACAAGAGCATCGCCGCGCAGTAAGAAAATCAATTGTTGCGCGCCGCAACATAAAAAAGGGCGAAATCTTTAGTGAGGAGAATATCACTACCAAACGTCCGGGAACCGGATTATCTCCAATGCATTGGTTCGATGTAATTGGACGCGTGGCACACCGTGAATATCTAGCCGATGACTATATTGAATGCCCAGAAAAATCTGTGTAATCACTGGCTCCAGGGCCGAGTATGGTCTTCTCCGACCTCTGTTGAGGCGGTTGGATGAGGATAAGCAATTCTTGCTTCAGCTCGTTGTCATTGGAACTCACCTCTCACGCGAGCACGGACACACGATTGATGATATCGTCGCGGATGGTTTCGATGTTGCAGCGCAGGCCCAAACAGTCTTTGACAACGCCACCTCTCTCGACATTGCGAGGAATTTGACTGTTACCACCGTTGAAGTCTCAGGAATTCTCGAGGAATTAAAGCCAGATCTTGTTGTTCTTCTTGGTGATCGGTATGAAATTTTTGGTGCGGCAGTTACCGCAACTTGTCTCGCAATGCCGATCGCACATATTCACGGAGGTGAAATTACACAGGGCGCAAATGACGATGCTATGAGACACGCCATAACCAAGTTGTCACAGATACATTTTGTTGCGGCGGAGCAGTATGCCCGACGTGTCATCCAAATGGGTGAAAATCCGGCCCAAGTTTATAATGTTGGTGCTCTTGGTGTTGAAAATGTATTGAAGCTGCCTTTTTTAGAAAAGGCGGATTTGGAAAGAGAACTTGGGTTTCATTTCAAGGACAAGAATATTCTTGTTACTCAGCATCCAGTAACTTTGGCAAAAGATCCGCTTGCAGATAGTGTCCAACTTTTTGAAGCGTTGGCCAGTTTTGACGATATTGGAATAATTTTTACACAGGCTAATGCCGACATTTATGGGGACAAAGTCAACGAAATGATCAGATCATTTGTTGCGGACAACCCGAACAGCATATTCGTACCAAACCTGGGAACGCCACGTTACATTTCTGCGATGAAGCATACAGATGTTGTGGTTGGCAATTCTTCAAGCGGGATAATTGAAGCGCCCGCTTTAGGGCGTCCAACCCTAAATATTGGTGACAGGCAAAAGGGACGCCTTGCTTCACCTTCCGTGATAAATTGTATTGGGAACAAAGACGCGATACGAACAAGCTTGACGCAAGCGTTGAATGACAATGGTGTTATTAAACCAAACACCATTTTTGGCAGGGGTGACACGAGCAATCAGATCATTGAGGCATTGCGACAACTTGATTATGGCAATCTGCTCATCAAGCGATTTTATGACCTTGATCCTTCGGCTGGGTTTGGATTGTCAAGTGATCGAAAAGAGCATCAGAAATGACAGACCTATGGAAATCAGTGGTGATAGGAACTGAAAAGAGCCTTCTTGATGCGATTAATGTGCTCAATAAAACAGGACTCGAAATTGTTCTCGTGTGTGACGAGAATTATCGCTTTTCAGGTACAGTTACGGATGGCGATATTCGCAAGGGATTGGTCCGGGGGATCGTGCTGACTGATCCAATTTCGACTGTTGTCAATGAAAATGCCAGCGCTGTAACCATGGAGACAGACAAACGAACCATAACCAATCTGTTTAAGAATTTTTTCTTTAAAGCAATACCGATAGTCGACAGTAAAAATTACTTGGTTGGGTGCCACTTTGCGCATAATTACGGTTTGCCGGAGGTTGAGATGCCACCGCTGTTGATTATGGCAGGTGGGTTTGGCACCAGATTTGGAGATTTAACAAAATCAACACCAAAACCCCTGCTTAAAATTCGTGGGAAACCGATTATCGAACACATCATCGACACAGCAGCTGATGACGGCATCAAAAAAATTGTAATTTCAGTTCATTACTTGGCGGACCAAATCAAAAATTACTTCGGTGATGGTTCCAGCAAGGATATAGACATCACCTATATCAATGAGAAGAAACCACTCGGGACCGCAGGCAGTTTTCAAATGATTGAGCAAACTTCCGGGCCTGTGGTTGTGACCAATGGAGATATTGTGTCATTTGTGGGTTATCGAGACCTGTTAGATTTTCATCAGAGCCATGATGCTACAGCCACCATGGCTGTCTGTGACCACGAGATTAGACATCAATTTGGTGTTGTCAAAATTAATGATATTGATTTGGTTGGGTTTGAGGAAAAACCCATTTGGAAAACAAAAATCAACGCAGGAATTTACGTAATTGATGCTAGTAGCAAAGCAATAATCAATAGTGGTGAGGCAATACAGATGCCCGCGCTTTTTGAGCGAATTAGGGATCGTGGTGGCAAGACCATTGCTTTTCCGATTCATGAAAGATGGTTCGATATTGGAACCGCAAGTGATCTTCAAGCGCAACAATAACATGATATTGGAGTCTAAAGTATATGATACCTGACCCAAGGAACAAACCGTTCGACTTCAAGCCTTTTGAACCTCAGAGTGAAACTGGAAAACCAAAATTTGGTTTGCCAAGCGAGGTTAAATATTGTGAAAAATGCGTGATTTCCAATCAACGTCCTAATTCAGCAATTGAGATAAAACATACAGTTGAAACCAAGAAGCAGACAATTTTCTTCAGCGAAGATGGAGTCTGTGATGCGTGTCGCCATGCTGAGCTCAAAAGGAAAATAAATTGGGAAGAGCGTGCGCGTGAACTTGCAGATTTGTGTGACCGTTATCGACGGAATGACGGATCATATGATTGTTTAGTGCCTGGATCGGGAGGTAAGGACAGCTTCTATCAGGCACATTTGCTGAAGTATAAATATGGAATGAATCCACTGACCGTAACTTGGGCACCTCACATTTACACTGAGTGGGGTTGGCGGAATTTTCAGCGCTGGATTGGCGCAGGATTTGACAATTATCTGATGACGCCAAACCCGCTCGTACACAGATTGCTTACCAGGTTGGCCGTCGATAATTTATTTCATCCCTTCCAGCCTTTCATTATTGGCCAGAAGAACTTTGCTCCAAAGATGGCAGAAAAATTTGGGATAAATCTAATATTTTATGGTGAGAACGAAGCCGAATATGGAAACCCATCTAAGGATAACTCCAAGGCAACGCGTGATAACAAATATCATTCCACAAATTCTGGGAATGTTACTTATTTTGGCGGGGTACCAGATCATCGATTGATCCAAGATTTTGGCCTTACCAAAGTTGAACTTGATCCTTATTACCCAATGCCAGTTGAGAAACTTGAGGCCGCTGAAATTCAGGTTCATTATCTTGGCTACTATGTAAAATGGCACCCTCAAGAGGCGTATTACTATGCTCACGAACATGGTGGTTTTGAGGCTTCACCAGAGAGAACGCCTGGAACATATAGTAAATACAATTCTATCGATGACAGGATCGATGATTTCCATTATCTGACTACCTTCATTAAGTTCGGCATTGGGAGAGCCACTTACGATGCCGCTCAGGAAATCCGGTCCGGCGATATTGATCGTGATGAGGGCGTTGCTCTGGTCAAACGCTTTGATGGCGAATTTCCAGCTCGCTTTGCTGATGAAATTTTCCAGTATATCAGTATTGATGAGGTAAATTTTCCAACATCATTCAAGATGTTTGAGTCCCCAAGTTTTGACCGATCTTATTTTGATGCGTTGGCAAATCAGTTCCGCTCACCTCACCTATGGCTTTTTGAGAACAACGAATGGCAGTTAAGAAACACGCTTTAGCGTGGTGGTTGTCATCTTGCTTCAGACGACTCATTTTCGTGAATAGTAAGAAATTCAATTTGGGTAGTGTGGGCGTTTGTCAATGCGCAAGATTCGTATAATTCCAAGGTTGGATATCAAAGGTCCAAATTTGATCAAAGGTATTCACCTTGAGGGGTTGAGAGTGATCGGTGATCCTGCGGAATTCGCAACATCATATTATGGGTCGGGCGCTGATGAGCTTATTTACACTGATGTGGTCGCCAGCTTGTATGGTAGAAACAGCCTACATGATATTATAATGCACACGGCTTCGAGAATATTCGTTCCACTGACAGTTGGAGGCGGGGTTCGCTCTGTTTCAGATGTTGAGTCGCTGTTGAGCGTGGGAGCTGACAAGATAAGCCTAAATACAGCCGCGATTGAGGACAAGACGCTTGTAACCAAGATCGCAGAAGCATTTGGTTCACAATGTTGTGTCATTGAAGTGCAAGCTAAAAACGTCGGACAAGGCAAATGGACGGCGATGTATAACAATGGTCGAGAGCAATCCGGTCTGGATGCTGTCGACTGGGCGTGTGAAGCTGTCAAATTGGGGGCTGGAGAAGTGCTGGTTACGTCGATTGACAGGGAAGGCACGCGCAAGGGGATGGATTTGGAGCTGACAGCAGAAATAGCCAAATCAGTCAATGTCCCAGTAATTGCTAGCGGCGGTGTGGGGTCGAAAAAAGATGTAACGGAAGCAGCGATCAAAGGGCACGCCGATGCTGTCTCAATAGCCGATCTCTTTCACTATAAACGCGAGACAATCGCCGAAGTTAAGTCTGCTTTGAATAATTCTGGTATTGCGGTGCGCTCCACATGAAAGTTGGTATTGTATGCTATGGTAGCGGGAACGTGATGAGCCTTTCCAATGCATTTAATTATCTTGGCACCAATGTTGATCTTGTCGATGATTACAAAGAGTTGGCGGCTTATGAAAAGCTAATTCTTCCCGGTGTCGGTGCATATGAGGGGGTTCTTAAAAAATTCCGTTCCAAAGGCTTTGAAACTCCATTGAGTGAGGCAGTGCAAAGAGGAGTGTCGCTTCTCGGAATATGTGTCGGTATGCAGATCCTTTTTGACTACGGAGAGGAGTTTGGTCGAACAGAAGGTCTTGGGCTTCTCAAGGGCCATGTCGCCAAGCTTCAGCATAGCATGGTCGATGATGTTGAATTTAAGATCCCCCATGTTGGGTGGGATGGTGTTACCATACCAGAAGCTCAGTCAAAAAATTGCTGGATGGAAGGTCTATTCAAGGGGATAGATGAAGGCACGGAATTCTATTTTGTGCATTCCTATGCGGCGCAAGTTCTGGACCAGAAAGATGTTGTTGCTGAAGCCATCTACGGAGAACAAATCCTGACAGCTGCTGTCCAGAGAGATCGTATTTTGGGAACTCAATTCCATCCCGAGAAAAGTGGAGAGGCCGGCTTGAGCTTGTTAGAGAATTTTTTGTATTATTAAGTTTCAACTGATTAATATCAAAGGCTCTTTGATATTGGCAGGTCTCTTGGATAGAAATTTGGATGACCCAAAGTACATGAAGATAGGTTTTATTGGTCTCGGCAGCATCGCAGAGAAGCATATGAAAACCATCCACAGCTTATTTGGTGACACAGACTTTTTTGTTGTCACTCAACGAGAAAACTATCCTTCAATGCCGGATATTTTTCCGATCTACCTTCGAGATATTGAGAGCCTCCTTGCGTCCCAGCCTGATTTTATAGCTATCACTAATGCAGCGAATGATCGTTTGGAAACGATAAAACATCTGAAAGATAGTTTGGTGCCTATCCTGATAGAAAAGCCACTTGCAAGAACCGTTAGGGAAGCCGGTTTGGTATTGCGAGAGGTTGAGAAAAAATCTCACCCTGCTGTTGTAGGGTATAACCTTCGTTTCACAGATGGAATAGAGTGTGTGAAGAGGCTGCTTACAGACCAGATCATTGGCGACATCCTGCATGCGAGCTGTGTGGTTGGTCAGTCCCTTGAGCAGTGGCGCCCGGGCCGAGATTTTAAACAAACCGTATCAGCATCAAGGCAACGAGGTGGCGGAGTTTTAAGGGAATTGAGTCATGAGTTTGATTATCTGACATATTTATTTGGCCCCATGAAAATTTGCAGTGGGTTTTTGGCAACACGTTTGTATAAAGACCTGGACGTAGAGGATGTAGCACACGTCCATCTTAGCTTGGGGTCGGATGGTCAGGCGGTTCCCTGTTCGGTAATCATGGATTTTGTCCGTCATGACCCAGTGAGAAAGGTTGAATTCGTTGGAAGTGACGGAACATTGGCATGGAACATTTTGGACGGGCGTGTTGATATATCTGGAAAAGGTGATGTCAAAAAATCTTGGCTCAACAAGCCAGAGGATTTGCAGGACTCGTATCAGAAAATGTGGAGTGCCTTTCTTTATGGACAATATCACAAATTTGCGAGCCCAAGAGAGGCGAGCCTTGTCATTGATAGTGTGGCAAAAATTGAGGAATTGGCAACTGTCAGTTGATCACCGCAAGTTTTCTGAGCATGAGTTTGCATGATTGTAGCTCTGGTCTGCGCGCGCGGTGGCTCAAAGGGATTGCCCCAAAAAAATATACGCTCCTTTGTTGGCAAGCCTCTGATTGCCCACAGTATTGAAATGGCGCTCAACTCGAAATTCATCGCGGATGTGGTCGTATCAACTGACGATGAGGAGATCGCGCGGGTTGCAAAAAATTATGGGGCGTCTGTTCCTTTTATGAGACCGGCAAAATTGTCGGGTGACAGTGCTCCGGAATGGCATGTTTGGCAACATGCGCTCTCGTGGCTGTTTGACCAGGGAAGAGACGTTGAGGCACTTGTTGTATTACCGCCTACCGCGCCTTTGCGAAGTCTTGAGGATGTGAATGGGGCAATAGAAATGTTCCTAAATAATAAATGTGACGGGGTGGTATGTGGCACCGATGCTCACCGGAATCCGCTTTTCAACATGGTTAAAATAGATGATGAGCAGAGGTGCACACTTGCCATGTCTCGCACGGCGCGTTTCTCGCGGCGACAGGACGCACCAACATTTTATGATTTGACGACGGTGTGCTATGTCATGTCGCCAGATTACGTCAGGCTCCACCAGCACCTCTTTGATGGTGATATTCGTATGTTTCACGTACCGTTGCAGCGCTCTGTCGATATAGATTCGATTTTCGATTTTGAGTTAGCTGAATTCATTCACCAAAAGACGGTGAAAGATGTTCATGAATAAGAGAATTAATGATGGCTGTTTCTGTAAGGTTTGATGACAAGCTTGCTGTGGTTACTGGTGCAACTGGCCATATCGGCAGGACCTTTTGCCAGGAGTTTGCAGAACTAGGTGGGACCTGTTTGCTTGTAGACCGGGACATTACGGAACTTAAAAAACTCATCGCAGCCTTGAGAACAATCAATTTGTCAAATCATAGCTGTGTCGCTACCGATTTGATTAGTGCCGTATCCCGAAACGAACTGCTAGAGGAAATTCATAGCCAGTTTGATCACATCGACCTGCTTGTCAATAACGCTGCATACACGGGTGATAGTAACTTGGATGGCTGGGCGGTGTCCTTTGAAGACCAGTCGATGGATGCATGGCAATCGGCGATGGAGGTTAACCTCTCGGCTGCTTTTGACCTCACACAGGGGCTATTGCCATTGTTGAAGAAAGGCATGAATCCTTCTGTCATCAATATCGCATCAATATACGGTCTTGTTGGACCGGACTTGGGTCTGTACGAAGGGACATCAATGGGTAACCCGCTGGCATATGCAGCATCCAAAGGCGGGCTGTTGCAAATGACAAGATGGCTTGCATCCGTTCTCGCGCCAGACGTGCGGGTAAATGCCGTTTCGCCCGGCGGCGTGTTTCGCGGTCAACCAGAGACTTTCGTTCAACGCTATGTCGATAAAACACCATTGGGCAGGATGGCAACAGAGAGTGATGTGGTGGGAAGCATGATTTTTCTGGCAAGTGATCTTGCTTCTTACCTCACTGGTCAGAACATCGTGGTCGATGGCGGATTCACGATCCGTTAACGCAGCCGATGTGTAGAAAATTAGGCAACGATGGAGGGGGTGGTAAATGATTGAGGTTTATCGTCCAAATGGCGGTTCTGGGAATTGTTTGGTCACAATTGCCATTGGTGACGTCTATAAGTCCGAATGGGAGACACACGCCCTTCCCGGATGGTTGAAATATTGTGATCGCCACGATTTGGGCCTTTTTGCCGTTACAGCTGAGTTGATCGCAAAAGAACATCCAAAATGGAAGAAGCCCACATGGCAAAAACTACTCCTTGGCCAAGCTCTGAGGACTAAGTTTACTGGCGTGGAAAATGTTTGTTATTTGGATACTGATATCCTTATCAACCCAATGGCTCCAAATATTTTTGATCATTATGATGGACGATCTTACGGGCTTGTCTCACAGATAAAGAAACTCCCAATGCCATTGGACCTGGTAATGCGACAATACGTGTTTCTCAGGCATAATTTTTACGATCAAGGATATCCGTTGGACTCAGTAGTGTTTATGCCTCTGGCCAAGCAATATGAATATTCCGGCCTTGCCGCAGTTGATGATAGTGCCTGTGCAGGTTTGATACTTTTCAATGTTGCTGAACTCGCAGATGAAATGGAAGGCTGGTTTTTGAAATACGACAAGAAAACGGCCTCAATCACTGATGGTGACCAGACGCATTTAAACTGGGAAATGATCAATAGTGGCCGAGTGCAATGGCTACCGTATGAATTTCAGGCTCTTTGGGTTTACGAGATGGCTTGGAAATATCCATTTTTGTACACCACACATCAAAGTAACAAAGCATTGATCCGTGAATGCATTGAGGCGTCACTGTTCTCGAATCATTTTCTTCATTTCGCCGGCTCTTGGCACGAGAGTGATATGTGGCTTGTGGGTGATATCATGGCCGATCCTAGTGTTATCAAAACACATGCTGACTTTCAGGATTATCTGAAACGGCCACTGACAGGTGAGCCAAAGGGTTTTATCAAACCAGCCAAGACTAACATGTCAAATGACTGAGACAGTCGTGTCAAAAAATACATCTGTGTCGGCATTTCGCCGAGTCGCTCACAGCGGGGAGCTCGCGCGTTTTCGTGACTTTCTATCTGATTATATGAGTGGTCAATTCCAGGCCGCACTGGCGGAATGTAATGGTAATGGTGACATGTATGCAGTTGGCGCCGCGCAAAGGCTCCGTTCGTTAATCGGATCAACGGCTAACGTCAGAGCCTTTGTTAATCTACAGTTCGGCAATCCCTTTGGTTTCATATTACCGTTCCAAGCTGGCCGGTTGCTTGAATTGTCGTTGTTCCCGGCAACTATTGCATCGTTTCGTTTTGGCTTGTTGATCACAAAATCATCAATAATGCGCTTCATCAAGGCGCTTGTTTTTGTTCTTGTCGCGCGTGACCTACCAATTCTTCAACAGAAAGGGCGGAGCATTTGTCTGATTGGTATCAGTGCTACTGTACTCAATATTGGACGTAATGACAGATCGTCCCATACCTTGGAAAATTGGATACGAAAGAATTATGTGACAGAAAGTTCGACCATATTTCATTCCGTCTCAGTAGGCCTTCGTTCCGATACAGATGACCGGTTTTTTGTTCCCAACTTCCTTCCACTTGTTCCGAGGCATAGGAAGGTTTGGATAATTGTGAAGGCCCTTCTCAGATGCCTAACCTGCATTTTTGACTGCTTCTTGGGTCGTTGGCACAAGCTATTCATGTTGGATGATTGGGTATATAGTGAGGTGTTCAGAGTTGCTGATGAAAGTCAGATTTATGATCGTTACATTTTTCCCTTTCAAGGTAATCAATATCGGCCAAACTGGAGCTACATAGCCGAAAAAAAAGGCGCATTGGCTGTACAATTGAATTACTCGGCCAATACTGTGCCAAGCTTGGACCAAGAATATCAGGACAGGGACGGGCTTGATACAGCAACTTGGAATGAAATCATTCCCTTGAGCGAGTCGCTTGTCCCATTCGCCAAAGGCAAGCTTGGCAAACATCATTTGGCCCCCAAGGTCTTGAAGATGCCTGATGTTCATTATTCTGATAATTCTGAGATTGAGATTCCAGATTTTGAGAAGCCAACCATTGCTCTATTTGATGTCGCACCGCTTGATGAGCGGTTTCATGTTGGTTGCCTTGATTTTCATGATTATCTCGAAACAACGGAAAATGGCCCCGGTTTTTTTAATCGAAAATTCCTCACTGACGTTATTTCGGTTGCTAAAAAACATGAAGTGAAAGTCGTCATCAAGCCAAAGCGTGCAGATCCGAGGGTACAACAAAGCTATACAGATTTGCTTGAAAAACTAGAGGAGGACGGTGAGGTAAGCATTCTCCAACCTGATATCGCGCCATCAAGGCTGATTGCGAAATGTACTGCAGCTATTGTGACGCCGTTCTCTACAGTAGGGTATTTTCGCGCAAAAGAGACCCAAATCTGTTTTTACGATGTTGCGGG
>MDTB01046633.1_pt1 | contig 14767 bp, 13 predicted proteins | sample 811161 | NCBI WGS metagenome assembly MDTB01 (sample SAMN05326650, study PRJNA326480) | marine metagenome | isolation source: seawater | place: Mediterranean Sea | collected 2009
ATACCGCAGTCTCAACATAAGTGGCGTTTCCAATCTGCTTTAATCCATTTTGGTTATTAAAATTAGCCAGAACAATTTTTCCGAGTGGATTATTTTGACCATTTGTGTAGTTAGCTCTGATAGTACCAGAACTATCAATTTCTAGCCCATCGAGTCGTCCAGAAGTAAAACCGTCTTGATCAACAGAAAGAACTGAAAATGGCTGAGCAAACTGTGTGGAGGAACTATAGTCCATGTCAAGAGATATCGAAAATCCTTGCTCTTGTTTTTCATAGCGAACAGTGTTGATAGGGCTGATAAGAGAACCAGACTTATCAAAAGTTAATTCGCCTTCATCTATGTAAAGAGGATAATATCCGGTCACCAGGTTTGCAGGTGGCGTCTCAACAACATCACCATTCTCATTGACAAATAGAGCAATACCATCAGCATTTGTTGCTTGAACAAGATTATATATTTCTGGAACGGTTCCCACACCAAGAGGAACATCATCAAGACCAAGCCGTGCTGTTCCTTTGACTTTTATTGTTGAGTCTGCGCCTTGCGTTCCTGTAGTAAAGGTGAAGCTGTTTGCTGCAGCGTCATAAGTGGCGCGCACACCGCCGACAGTGTCTCCTGTTACAGGATCCATAATCTGGTTTATTCTTTCTTCCAGTGCTTCTGCTAAAGTTGAACCAACGTAAAAGCCAGGTGGAATTGTAACCACACCGTTAATACCGTTTACTGAAACATTGAAAATGTTTTCATTTGCTGTACTTGAAAGACGAAATACATCTGTGAGAGACTCCTTCGCTGCAGCTCCAACGGCAATTGCAGGGCTTGAGGCTAAGCCAGTACCATCGGTTGCTATTGCATCAGTTTTTGATGCACCAACGCCTATAAGATTGTTATCGCTAGAGAAATAATCACTTGCATTGGCGGCGTTGACTTCGCCTTGGGCATTTAATGCATATCTGCCAACTTGTATGGTAGATGGTTTTTGAGCTGAGACAACTCCCAATGCTCCATTCGCAGGTATGGTTTCGCCAGTCGAACCACTAGAAATAACAAAAGCTTTTACATCACTACTGTAATCTACTTTTATTCCATAGCGCTTATCGTTTAGCTGTATTTCCTCACCATCGGCTACAAAACTCTCTGTTGATAAAATTTCACCACCTCTTATCAGCGTTTGCTCAGCTTTGTCTGAGGGAGGTATTCCAATATTGTTAGTACTTGTAGCAGTTGCATTTCCAGTTACGGTGAATGAATTGAAGTTACTGTCCGTTCCCGTTCCCAAAACAGTCCTATCAACTGTGAACTGAAGCCGTTGATTGATTTCATCATAACTAACTTTTATGGGAGGATTGAGTTCATCCACCCAGTCAGTGGAGTTGTTAGCTGTAGCTTCCATATTATTTAAACCTAAATCAGTGAGTACTGAGGCTGCTCCAAATGTTGTTGCAAAAGTTTTAAAACTTCCCGTGCCTGCAGTATTATCTACTTCTCTCATAACAATTTTTTTACTTGAAAAATTTGTTGGTGAGCCTTCAAATACGTTGCTCGCACCCTCAAAGAATGCTTCCACGTTTGTAGCCGCACTACTTAATATTGCGAGTTCTCCAGCAGTAGTGGTAGCTCCAGTTGTTAAACTAAAATCATTGTCGGGGAGTCCAAGCCCGGTAGTATCAATTTGTATGTATCCGGTAGAACCAGCGGCCCCAACTGTATCGTAAACTACATTTGATACGGTAAATTCTCGACCGTTTAAATAGGCATTTCCTGTTTGTGCTTCAGTGGTATTTGGATCCCAGTTGGCCGCAAGACGAATTTTATCGTTCGCTGCATACTTAGGAGTTCTCGAGTCCAATCCAGTTAGGTAAATATTCATAGTATTGTTTTTTGAGTCGTAGACGATAGATTGACCACTTGCATTCCCGGTCACTTGCACAAGATCGGCATTCGCTGCCTTGTTGGTAGCCTTTTTATCATAGACCGAAAGTGCTGGCGTGTTATCAAAGTAAGAATATGAAAGAAATTTTGGTGCTTCAGCACCCCCAGAGTCTTTATGAGTAAAGGAAACAATTTCAGTCTGTGTGTAAATCGATGTCATAGTATTTCCCACAGATCTGTTATATTGCTTATTTGTAACACCAAGGGATGTCGCATTGGATCCGGTTTGGGCGTATTCGTTAAGAGCTGTATTAATTCTTGACTGCGTGTGGGCTAAAAATTCTTCTCGTGTAAAGTCAGGTGACGCACCTGTTAAATCCACGCGAGGGGCGGATGGATCACCGACAGCGGTGCTTGTAACAAAGCTGTCTTGTAATAGATCAACTGAAATTACACCCGTATCAAGCGAGGAGGTGGTTCCATCGGCGTTAAGTTTAAACAAATCAATAGTAATTTTATCATCAACGTTTCGAACAATTTGAATCTTTCTATCGTCTCCGTATGCTTCATTTATGGCTCGCTCCACTTCGGCAGAAAGCTGAGTAGCGTTATATTTACCTGGCCTTATCTCGATGTTTACTGGTTGGTCTGCGCTGTCAACGTTCAAAGTAAGAAAATTCTTTCCCCAGTATTTATCTGTGCTCGATGATCCTCCTTCCACCGTGGAGTTAAACCTTAGTGGATCAGTTACGATTTCAACAAGTTTATCGCCTTCCTCACCAAAGTCGAACGCTGTTTGATCCCCAGTGACTTTAGCTCTTTGAGATGGCACAAGAGTATTTAAATCGTCTTTTTTATAAAGAGCCGAACCTTTTCCTTCAATAAAATAGTTATCGTCTGGAACAGTGGTCGTTTGTTTTCCGAAACGGTCAATAAATATTTGGTTACCAGTGTCATCTACAGCGCTCACCAATTGCGGATCAATAACTGTGTCACCAACCACAAGACGTGTATCATATTTATTTGTTGGATCTGCTGCGTCTGCTGCTTGTGTTTTTATAAAATAAATTGAAGCAATAGTAGGATTTCCCAAATCATCAAAGATCGTAATGGATGTGGAATTCGTGAATGTATCTGGATTATCGGGATTAAAGGTGTATCCGTCTGCAAATATAGCCTGGTCTGTTACCACTGATGCTGCCGCTGGAAGGTTAACACCTAGCTTGATATTACTTGTCGCTTTTGGATCTCCAGATGTTACAGGAAGCTGCAGGGGAACCGCACTTACCAAATCTTTTGCCGTTACGGAGCCATCTTCGTTTACTGGATAGGTCAAAAGGTATTGACCAGCAGAGTCAACTACGTATCTATCATTGTTAACATTAAGTGAGCCATTTCGAGTATAAACAGTTTGTGCCGAGGTCAAAGATGGTTTAAGTGATAAAAAACCTTGTCCAGAAATAGCTAAGTCTAGAGCGTTTAGTGAGGATGCAATGTTTCCTTGAGTGAACTGCTGTTTAATCCCTTTAAGGATAGTACCAGAACCAATTGAAGACGAGGAGTTTTGTAGAGGAGACGTTGCAAAGATGTCACCAAATTCCGCTCGACTTCGTTTAAACCCCGTGGTTCCAACGTTGGCAATATTATTAGATGTCGCTGAAATATCGGCAGAGGATCCATTTAGTCCAGTAAGTGCGGTATAAAATGACATTTTGTTACTCCGTAAAGTTTAATTAATAATTAGTAGTTCTTATAGATTGTTAGTTTTTGTAACTGTCTAAACGTGATTTGTTTGATCGAAAGGTTGGAACTTCAGAGGCATTGATACTTCCATAATCTTTTACATTTAAAACAACGCCCGTTTTGTCTGTTCCAGTTGAGGCAGCCATGACTTCAGCGAAAACTGATGGACTTACCTCCTCTAATCCCTCTGATCCGTTCATATAAGCTTTGACTGTTAAGGTCTTATTTGCCTCTAGAATCGCGGGAGGAATATTCGTCCATTCAAACCCCACCAAGCCAGATGCTTGCGCTCCTAAATCTATATTGTGGAGAATTTCTCCTGCAGCATTAGAAAATGAAACGTTTGTTGCGCTGGATGCGACAGGCATATCTATAACTCCATGAATCTCGCCATTTACGTCTGGACGAGCTGTGCTACCTTGCACAAGTACCGAATTACCAAGCATACTTGAAGCTGTTGCGATACGAAACTCGCCTAGTTGCCCCGACAAACTCTTCAGGCTTTCACTCATCTCTGTGATACCCGTTACTGTAGAAAATTGTGCCATCTGGGCAATAAAGTCACCGTTTTCCATTGGAGAAAATGGATCTTGATTTTGCAGTTGCGTTGTCATTAACTTTAAAAAGTCCTCTTGACCTAGACTGTCATTTTTCTTGTTTGGTTTGTTTTCTGAAGATCGAATTCCTAACTTATCGAGTATATTGTTAAGCGAGTTACTAGATGTTGAATCAATTCCTGACATGATAATCCTTTTAAAACCTTATTTTCCCATTTGAATTGTGCGCATCATTAGCGCACGAAGTGTAGATATAACTTCTATATTGTTTTGGTATTGTCTACTTGCTTCAAGCATTTCAACCATTTCTTCTTCTACGTTTACGGCGGCATTATAAATGAATCCTTCATCATCTGCTTTCGGGTGTTCTGGCATAAAAACCTTTTCTGGCTGACGGTTTATAGCTTTTACATTCACTGCATCAACCGTTGCTACACCACTATTTTCAAAACTTTCGGCATACTTTGTTTCAAAAACGGGCTTGATGGCTCGGTAAGCATCCTCTGCGGACCCTGAAACATTGTTTGCATTGGCTAAATTAGAAGCCACTGTATTAAGTCTAAGTAGCTGCGCAGACATTGCCCTGCCTGAGATATCAAAAATATTTTTTACTTCACCCATTACTCACCTTTAATCGCACTTAATAAGCCTGATATTCTGTTATTTAAAAAAGTGAGCGATGTTTGATATCGGACCACATTTTCTGAGAATTCAATTTGTTCTACGGCCATTTCCACTGTATTTCCATCCAAGGAAGGACTTACTGGCTGACGGTAAAGGGTTTCCTCGCCCGTATTTATAGAAGCTAACGCATAATGTCGTTTATTACTGGTATGAAGTGGGCCTATTTTTTCTTGCTTACGTATTTCTTCTTCAAAACTAATATCACGAGCCTTGAAATGAGGCGTGGCGGCATTAGCAATGTTTGAAGCCAATATTTCATTTCTTCGTGAGCGAAGCCCAAGGCTTGCTGCGTGAAATGATAGATGCTTTGCGATACTTGACATTATTTTGTCTTCCCTGACCCTAGTAAAAGTCGTTTATTGGATCGATTTTTGCAAGTAAGATGCCAAAAGTTAAACTATTAACAAAAGGATTTAAAAATGGCGTCCAACGATAATGACGATTTGCGAGAAAGCACGTTATCTCCTGAGGTTAGAAGAATAAGAAATTCGATAATAAAGAAATTTGCCCATGAACCATTGGATATTATGGCAAAATTTGTAAAGGATGTGGTTGAGAATGAGGAGGACACCGTAAAGCGGTTAGGTGCTATGGCGGCCCGGGTAGAAATTTTAAGAATGCGTATATCTCAAATTTCTGAAAGTGGGAGTAATCTAACTGTAGATGATTTTACTGAAACAGAGACTGAGGAACATAAGCTTGAGGAAGACTCGAGCGAAATTGTAATTACCAGCCCTAATTTGTCTGACTGGGTTCGTCTCCGAATTATTGAAAATAGCGAAATTAACGGGGTCAGGTTTCCAAAAGGAGTTGTTATTGATGTTTCTCAAGAGGATGGGGATCGATTGTTAGATAGTGGTAAAGCCAGTTATGTAGATGAGGATGAAATTAAGGATGTAAAGTCGGAGTTAGATTTAAAGAAAAGTAAACAAAAAAATCTAAAAGAAACCGAAGAAAGTTCTGCTGTAAAAAGTGAGGAGGCTGATGAAAGTTCCGATGTGGCCGAGGACAGTCCTCAATCTGCAGGGCAGTCTGAAGAAACTTTAAATGAAATAGAAGCTGATGCAACCGTAAAAAGTGAGGAGGTTGATGAAAGTTCAGATGTGGCAGAGGACAGTCCTCAATCTGCAGAACAATCTGAAGAAACTTTCAATGAAATAGAAGCTGATGCAACCGTAAAAAGTGAGGAGGTTGACGAAAGTTCAGATGTGGCAGAAGACAGTCCTCAATCTGCAGAACAATCTGAAGAAATACTGAACGAAGTAGAGGAGGTCTCGATTAATTTAGGTGAAGAAAGCCATAAAAATGCAGCTGATAACAAAAAGTTGAATAAGCCAAAAAAGAAAATTAAGGATACTAAGTCAGTAAAATTAGATGATGATGACCAATTAGAGACTTCTGAAGAAAATGGAATGAATTTAAGTACAAAAAATAAAGAAGAAAAGGAGTCAGCTGATGATATGCTTGCTGGCTTCGATTTGGAGGATGATCCTCAAAAAAAGTGAGAGTTATTCTGTTAGTAGCTATCAAAATTAAGACAATTGAAGGTAAATTTTAAAGAATTCGACATTGAAGACTTGGCTGGCAATATTATTAATCCTTACCGCCGTGGAATTTTATGATTAATTCAGCTTGATCTTTACTTAAATTTGAACCTTGTAGAATTTCTTCGACTGTGGCTCCTCGCCGTGCGAGTTCGATAGCCTTACCAACGCCAACTTCTCCGCTAATTCCTTCTGCCATGGAGGATATGTCCCGGCTGGTATTTGACGTAATGTCTTCCATATTTTTCAATTTTTGGTCCACAACAGTAAAGTGATCGTTTAATTGTGAAAGATACGTTCCCTGTAACTCAAAATTCTTTTTTATGTCGCTCACTTCTTTTTGAATTTTTTTTAAAGACTGATTAAAGCTTTTGTTAGTGATTAAAACAATAAACAAAACTATAGATACGCTAACTACAAGAATTAATGTTTTAAATATTTCTGTATCTAAAAACAACTGTAAGCTAATCATGTCAGTCATCTTAGTCTCCCGTATTTGTAAAGCCTTTTGATGAATGACTTTACAAAATATTAACGATTGTCTGATTGCTCCATGAAATTCTCAATACCATCAAAAAATGATACTCTTGTTTTTGTATTTAGTTCTAGTCGTTTAATTTCATGAAAGATCATAGCTATCTTTTCTTTGTCTTCGGGCTCTAGGACTGCTTCTTTAATTCCTATAATAGCATTTGGCCATTCAATTCTCAAGAACTCTTCAAGTTCTTTGAGTTCTGATTTCAATTGTAACGGATTGTCCACAAGCGTTTCAGCGCGCCTGAGTCGTTCCTCACACGCGTTCATAAAATTTTTAAGGTCCATGCTTTTTGGCACCTGACTAACTTACTCAGCTTTTTAATTCAAGATAAGCATCCATTAAAGCATCGGTTACTCTATCGATATCAACTGGATAATCTCCTTGTGATATCGCATTTTTTATCCTATTTACCGCGGCTGAGTCTATGTGAGGCGTCTTTGCAAGCTCTAGTGCTGCAATTGCGCCGGCGCCACCACCAACTTCAACCTTATCTGCATTTTGAATGCTAGTTGGGCTCACACCGCTGGACAATTTTGGATTTAAAGCAACTTTGTTTTCATTTTTCATTTGAATATTTACTCTATTATTCAAATTTTTTATTGAATCGACCATTTCTCCGACCTCCTACACGTTGTTAAACGACGCAATTTTAATAAATTTTAGCATTGGTTGTTACTTTCTTATCATTTTTTATCCAGCATAACACTTTTTTTCCAGAATTAAAGTTATTTACCCATATACGTTGGCCTAACTGACCAGATTCTTGTGCGATACCCTTAGCCGTAATCATTATTGAGCCGACCTGATGTTCGATAGTAACTATTTGATCTTTCTCAATTATCCAGTTTGGAGTAAGGTGACGAGCCTTAATAATTGTTCCAACTGATAGCGCTCTCTTTAAAGTTCGACCGATAAGTTGATTTTTTTCATAAAATATTCCGCCTCCAACTTTTTTATTCGATTTTTGAAGGCTCAAATGCTCCTCTTTAATAACCTCTCCTTTATCTACGCTCATATTTAGGGCTACAACAACCTGGTTGCGATTTTTTTTTCCTTGTTTAATTTCGTCCACAAAAGTGTACGAGTTATCAATGTTAGTTCTAACTGCTATTTTCCAATCACTGGTTGGACAGCTAATCTGAACCGTTTTCCAGGATCCAAAAATCTTTTCAATCGAAATTGGACTTGGGCAACTTGGGAACTTTCTTGCTTTGTCGATAGCAGGGCTGGCGCTTAAGTTGTTACTCTCAAGCTTTAGAACTATTTGGTTATGAATCATAGAACCAGTCAATGCATGGGCTGGTGATCCGGCGAGCAAGGTTAAGAAAAAAGTGACTGATACGCTAAATATTAGATTCTGCAAGTTCAGCCTCCAAAAAAATAAATGTTTTGTACTGAGGATGAATCGCTATTGTTGTGATTTTGACGGTTTATTTTTTTGCCAACCAAAAGTTTTGAAATATCTGATTTACCAGGTAAATATAGTTTTCGATCAGAAAATAGAAAATTTGGATTACTGTTTGCGAAGGCTTTTGGATTAGTTATTACAATAGCCAATTGAACAAATCGCCAATCTAGACCACTACCCTTGTAAAACTGTCGCAAAATCGAATTTAAACTGTCACCAGTTTTTACGATATAGTTTTCTGAATGGTCAGGATTTATAGAAAATAAATTATTCCCATCGCCTTCTGAGAACTCACTTTGACTGCTGAACTCTAAAACAATAAGTGGTTCGGCTGGGGCGGTATTGGTCGAACAAAAACTAATAAATAGAAAAAAATAAGCGACAATAGTATTTTTATAACTCATCCCAATCACTCCATAAAATTTATTGTTTTGCCAACTAGTGAGGTCAACTCAAGTGATTTATTCAATGGTTCTATCACGGACTGGTTTTGGAAGACCTTTGTCACGTGAAGAATGGAATAGGCTGTGTTTATACCAGATGAAACGGCTAAACTATTTGTAGAGATACCGTGGCTTGCTCCTAAGTCAACGACTAGTTTCTTATTCTGGAGTTTAATTTTTGCCGTTAGGGGTATGCATTGAACTTTTTCCATCAATTCCGTAATGTGCCCATGAAGACCACTTTTTATTGATAGCTTGATTTGATCGCGAGTTTTCTTTCCTAGTATATCAAAGGAACGCCACGGCGTTTCACTTTGAAGTTTAATCATGATTTCATAATTTGCATCTTCGACAGGAGTATAATTTTCTCCTGAATATAATTTTGAGTCAATAGAAACTAACAAGTAAATTTCCGTCTCAATATTCTTTTTTGATTTTGTCAGGAGCATCGAGATTGATGGAACCATGGCAAAATCGCCACTTGCAACGCGGATTCTTCCTCGTGTGAGAGAGGTATAGTCAAATGAGTCGTCAATATTTGTTAATTGATTTACGTTTAATGCGGTCGGAGTTACGTCAGTAAGTATTATGTCTTCTTGTTCTCTTAAAAGTACGCTCAAGGTAGTTTCGACTTCGCGGGCCGCTTCACGTAACCAAGCAGGCACTTTGCTGGAAAAATTGAAATCCGCGGCGTATTTAACTATTTTTGCTGTAGTTCTCGCTGAGCACTCTGTTTCACTTACTTCACCTATAGCAGCACGGATTGTCGTCTTGTAGTGCTCTCCATCAATTATTTCCTCTAAAATTGAATAATCTAGTAATTCGCCGGCTGGTCTAAGTGTAAAATGCTCAGAAAGATTGGTTTCTTGATCTATTGAACTGAAACCATCTATCTTTGCACCCCCGTGTATAGCAGCTAAAAATATAGCATCTTCTAAAGCGTTTCGCCTTGCATCATTGACTGAATTTTTATCTGTAATTACAGCTCGTCCAGTAGTTTCAATAAACTGAACCTTTTGGTCTGCAAGAACAGCATGCGAAAAAAGCGTGAGAATTAACACACAAAAATTGTAAAGATAGAGATTAAAATTTAGACGCATTTGGTACTTCTATATAGGTTCAATTTAAATGGATTAAGAAAATTTACGAGCAGATTTAATGAGACCAGAAATCATTTCATTATCTATTTCTAAAACTACCTCATATGTGTCGGAGCCTGTAGGGTTGATTCGAACAGTCCTTGCTCCGCGAATTGTGCCCGTGACAACACCTCTAAAAGTATCATTCTGAACCATTAAATCAATGACAGTAGTATTGCCTTCAACTTTCAAACCATGAATTTGCTCTGCTAACTCCCGCATTGCTGCCATTCTTGCTGATCGGATTGCCATTAGTCTTTTTTGGTTTTCAGAACGACCGGGCTGAGAAGAGACAACTGCGTATCCAACCGCATTTATAGTTGGAATTTCCATTACACTGGCGTCTAAAGTATCATTGATTTTTGCAACTTCTGACATTGTGGCATTATGATTGCTTGTACTTAGAATCTCAATTTTAGGTTCGAGACCTTTAATTGAAGTATCTGGGTCTGACAAATTTGCTCGTAGCAGGTTATTTTGACAGCCTGATAAGAGGGTAGAGCATAATAGTGCAGTTAAAACTGTTTTCGCAAAAGGCGTCATTTAATATCTCCAATGTGAAGTCAAAATTGTTTCACTGAAGTTGCAAAATGCATGCCATTTAAAAAATGCAAAAGTATGTAACAAATTTTCGATTTTGGCATTACTTTTGCCTTAGAGTATCTACAAGCAATTTCTAAAGGTTCTTGAAAACTTTGAACGTTAATTAAGGTATTGATTTAAATGTATAAAATTAAAGACAGTATTATAGGTCATTTTTTTGACAGCAGATGTTTTTGTTAAGAAAGATTGCCATGAGTACATCCGCACAATCAATACAATTTAATATTCCTCAACTTCTAAAGGGTGGTGTGCTTCCTTTAGGGATTCTGGCAATAGTGGCTATGATGGTTCTACCGTTACCAGCATTCCTGTTAGATTTATTTTTTGTTTCGAATATTTTGGTCTCTCTACTTGTTTTGATGGTAGCGATGCATACTAACCGACCTTTAGATTTTTCAAGCTTTCCAAGTCTTTTACTGATCGCAACCATTTTACGATTAGCTTTAAATGTTGCATCGACTCGCGTCGTACTCAGTCAGGGCCATACTGGAAGTGACGCAGCAGGTAAAGTAATTGAAGCCTTTGGAAATTTTGTGATTGCCGGAAATTTTGCGGTTGGAATATTTGTCTTTGTTATACTCGTAATTATAAACTTGGTCGTGATTACTAAAGGTGCGGGTAGGGTATCAGAAGTGACTGCACGATTTACATTAGATGCTATGCCCGGCAAACAAATGGCGATCGACGCAGATATTAATGCAGGGATTCTTACGCCAGAGGAAGCTACTATTCGGCGAGAAGAGTTGACTACTGAAGCGGATTTTTATGGCTCTATGGATGGAGCCTCAAAATTTGTTAAAGGAGATGCTATTGCTGGAATTTTGATTCTCGTCATTAATATAGTTGGTGGATTAATTATAGGTATAAGTCAGTATGATTTATCGGTTGGTTTAGCGGCTGAGACTTATACCGTCTTATCTATTGGTGATGGATTAGTTGCACAGATTCCCTCCTTATTACTTGCTATTGCAACAGCGATAATCGTGACCCGCGTGTCGGCGACAGGGGATATGGCCGATCATATTGGAAAGCAAGTTAGTTTGTCGAGAGCATGGCTTCCAGTTTCTGCCGTGCTTCTTTTGATTGGCTTTGTCCCTGGAATGCCCAATTTATTGTTCTTAGGCGCCGCCTTAATTGCCGCGGGTGTTGGTTATTTTACCCAACAGCGGGAAAGGTTAAAATTAGTAGAAAATGAAATAGGCGAAAACCCTGAAGACGATGAGACTGAAGAAAATCAACATGCCATTTCCCTAAAAGATGTTACTGATTATTCACCCGTGTCAATTCAGCTTGGCTATGGTTTAGTTGAAATGGTTGCGGATGATGTTGCTGGACCTCTAATTACCCGTGTCACTGGCATTCGAAGACAAATTTCGAAAACTCTTGGCTTTGTAGTCCCGGCAGTGAGAATTAGAGATGACTTAACCCTAGAGGCGAATCAATATCGGATCAGAATAGGTCAAACCATTGTTGGTGAAGACAAGATATTTCCCGACCGAAAGCTTGCCATACCTGGTGATGACAGCAATGTTAAAATTGCAGGGGTGGAAGTTAAAGATCCGTCTTTTGGTTTAGATGCTTTTTGGATACTGCCTGCTAATGTATCAGATGCAGAAAATAAAGGATATGTTATAATTAACCCTGAGTCGGTGATGGCCACCCATTTAAGTCAGGTAGTTTATAAACATGCAGGTGAGCTCATTGGGCAGGATGATGTTCAAGAATTATTAGACAACCTCGCTCAATCCTCACCAAATCTTGTTCAGTCAGTGGTTCCAAAGCTAGTTCCGCTTCATACTTTAACAGGAATACTTCGAGAATTACTTAATGAAAGAGTTCCAATCAGTGATCTAAAACGAATTTTGGAGGTGTTACCAAGTTTATTGGCCAAGAATCTCTCAATCGTTGAGACAGCTGAGTCTATTAGACCAGCTCTGGCAGGCCTTTTAATTCAACAAGTGGCGCCACTTAATGAAGCTCTACCAATTATCACTTTTGACTCTGAATTAGAGCATATGCTTATTACGATGTCACGACAAAGTGGCGAGGAAGGCCTTGTAATAGATAGCACTTTAGCAAAAAAGCTATTACAGAGTATTTCCGACACGACCCAAAAGTTCAGTGTGGATGGCAAGCAAGCCGTTTTAGTTGTTTCACCAGAAATAAGAAGACAGCTTTCGCATATAACTCGTCAGCATATCGATGATCTGTTGGTACTCGCGTTTACCGAATTACCTGAGCATAGAAAAATTAACGTAGTAGCAACCATAAGTAATGAGACCGAAACCTAAGCAATTGACGGAGAGAATTGAATGACAAAAATAAAAATTACTGCCCGTGACTCCTCAACGGCTATGGAGGAAGTATCAAAAAAGTTAGGAGCGGATGCTTTTATTCTATCTACGACTTCAAAAGCAGGTGGTGTGGAAATAGAGGCGACAAATGATCCCGTCGAATTAAAAAAGTTTTCAGAAAGACCCAAGAAAAAATTCTCTAATTTAATGAAAAAGCAACTCGGTAACATAACTGAATTCCCATTGCCAGCACAGCAGAAGCAGATGGAACGTTCGTCGCACAGCTATGAGAAACTTAATGTAAATCGGGGTGACCCTGATTTATCAATTTTGACACAAAATATTAAAAATTTAAGCGAAGAAATAAGGGGAATGTATATTACTGGTGGTAGCGGTTTGAGTGTTGAAATAGGTCAATCGACGTTTGTAAGATTAGAGCAGGCTGGCTTTAATCCATCTGTCCTTAAAACTCTAAGTCCTTCATTTACAGGTTTAAATTTTGAACGTGGAAGAGCCGCTTTTATGAGTTCGTTGTCTAATAGTCTCACGGTTCCTGAGGTGGACAATAAATTAAAACGAATTACGTTCATAAATGGAATGACGGGAGTTGGGAAAACAACTTTAACGGCAAAAATCAGTGTCAGCGAGCAAGATAACAATCGAGAGCAAATTACCTTAGCAAAACTTGGCTACAGCAATGATCTTTCAGATGAGTCGCTCAGGGCACATGGGAGGTTGCTTAATCAGCCTGTTTTGAGGTTGAACCCAGACAATTTGATGGAAATTCTGTGCTCCACTAAGGGAAAAATACTTGTGGATGTCTGTCTTGACAAAGCGGATGCAGTCACGTCAATTTTGAAAGCAGTTGATTTTTTAAGCGATCGCGAAATAACGTCAATTGTTGCGATACCAGGGGGGGCAAGCAGTGGTTTTATTCGTGGGCAGGCGACCTCTTATAAAAGTTTAAAACCTGAACTGGCACTGACAAAATTAGATGAATGCGATCTAACTTCAAGCGAGATGTCAGAGTTTTTCTTAAATTCAATGAAAATTCATTATTTGACTGGATCAAAGTATATACTTGGTGGTTTATCTGTTTGCAATCAGAAGATGTTGAATCAATATCTTATAGAAAATTGCTAAAAAAATGTTAAACTTACCCTAAAAGAAAGATAATAAAGATGCCCATTTCTATTTCTATCGCAAGCGGTAAAGGTGGTGTCGGAAAGACAAGCATTGCCGTAAATTTAGCTTTGACAATGGCCTCACTAGGGTCCAGAGTTACGTTTCTTGATGCAGATTTTGGCTTGGCTAACGCTCATTTGCTTATGGGCTATAATCCGTCGTCAACCGTTAGAGACGCGATCACAGGCAAGAGCAATCTAAGTGATAGTATAACAAAAGGACCGCTTGGACTTCAGCTGATATCTGGCGGAAATGGTTTGTTAGATTTACTGAATTTAAATCAATCCACGCGAGCTAATTTGATCAGAAGTTTTGACCCACTTGCGGCAGAATGTGATGTATTTTTTATAGATGTCCCAGCTGGCGCTTCTGATAGTTCTCTATCCTTTGTTAATGCATCCGACAAAGTAGTAATTGTTCTAGTTGGGGAACCAACTAGTTTTATGGACGCTTACACCATGGTAAAAGCCGCGCATGTTGAAGGTGGTGTAAAAGAATTTTCTGTTGTGATTAACATGGCCGAGGATGAAAAACAGTCCAAAGAGACATATACTAAATTTAATCAAACAGTTTCTAGATTTTTAAATGTGAATTTACGTTACATTGGATATTTACCGCATTCAAGGAATTTAAGATCGTCGATAATACAACGAAAACCCTTGGTTACAACTAATACAAAATGCCGCGAGAGTTTGTTGTTTAAATCTATGTCGAAGCAACTTCTTTCCTCTCCAAATAACACTGCATCTGGTATTAC
>MDTB01032576.1_pt1 | contig 14766 bp, 13 predicted proteins | sample 811161 | NCBI WGS metagenome assembly MDTB01 (sample SAMN05326650, study PRJNA326480) | marine metagenome | isolation source: seawater | place: Mediterranean Sea | collected 2009
ATAAAAATAAAACATATAAAAATTATGAAAAAAAGCAATTGTGTTTCATAAACTTAGCCCAACATGTAATAAACATAGAAATAAGGCTCTTTATATATAGAGAGTTATGCCAAAAATTTAGAGATCAAAACCATGATATTTTGTGACAATCCTGCCGCACCAACATTCGCCATAGGGCTTTCCTCACCCGCCACATCGCTATACACAGCGCTAATTTCATTGAAACGTAATGAGCTTTCGTCAAAGACGCGGCTTTGTACGTTCGTTGACGCACCCATAGAACGAAAACCAAGCGCCTGCACATTCCCCTGCGCGCCATCAATATGCAGCCAGTGATAAACAAGGCTTTTATCAGCGCCCGCAGGCAAATCAAGACGTTTGACCTCAACCACATATTCATGCCCTGCATGAAAAGCGTAAAGAATTTCAAATGACGTTTTACGCGGCATGGCATTTTCCCCAAAATAAAAATATCAGATGGCCTGTAAGCCGGGTTCTGTCCACTGCTTGCACAGCTGTATGACCATTCATCTAGGCGTTATATTGCTATAACGCTCAAGCAACCAACCCGAATGCGGCGTGGAAACGCGCCATAATGCATTCCTATTTGGTTTTGCTTCCGGTGAGGTTTACCATGCCAGCCCTGTTACCAACGCTGCGGTGCGCTCTTACCGCACCCTTTCACCCTTACCTATACCAAGTATAGGCGGTATACTCTCTGTGGCACTTTCTCGGGGCTCGCGCCCGCCGGAAGTTATCCGGCACCGTGTTTCCATGAAGCCCGGACTTTCCTCCCCTTATAAATAAGCGGCGGTCATCCAGCCATCTGATGCGCTAGCAATAGCAAACTCCATGCAAAACAGCAAGCAAACAAAATGTTTACATAATCTTCAATTTTATGCTATCATTCCCCCTTAAACCATGAGGGGCATAATGTTTATTGAAACGCTCAAAGCGATAGATACAGACCAACTCCGCCTTAAAAACCATGAGGCGGCGGATATTCTGCACAATGTAACCCGCGCCTATGATGGGATTTTTAAAAAATTCACACAAAGCCGCGCAGAAAACAAACCACTTTATGTGGTCATGGGCGAGTACCATGATCGCCCAGCGCATAACATCGCACAGACACTTCTAATACGCGCTTTAAATGACCTTACCACCGCGCCAATGGTCACGGCCTTAGAATGCCCGATAGATTTAAAAGCAGCCGATTATCCTGAATTTAATGACAAACAAAACAACAAAGATGCCATCTGCAAAACAAGCGCAGCAAATATCGCGTTATTAAAAGAATATATCACGTCTGAATATGCGCCTTTTGCCAGCCAGTCTTTTGAAGCCAGCCTATGCCATCAACAAGACCGTCTTGTCACAATTTTTGGCGACATTGCCCGCAATGAAGATCACAGTTTAGATTTAACAACCATTCTCGGCGATAATAAAGCAGACCCAAGCTGGGGCATAACGTCAAAATCGCCGAATGGCGTTGCCCTACGCAACATCCATATGTGCGACCAACTGAGCGCAGCTGTCAAGAAATTCAAAGCGCAGCTTGCTGTGCAGCTTTGCGGACAAGCGCATGTTAATGGCTCAGAATACGATTCCCCGAAGGAAAGCATTAGCGGCTTACTCAGAGAGAAGAAACAGAACATATTTTCCATTTTCTGGGGCGCAGCAACAGCCATGCCCATACACATGTCGCCATCTGATTTTTATATCGCAGAAAACATGCCTGATCGCTTCATCCAATATCAAATACATAGCGCAAAAGAAGACTTTAGCGATAAGGACCTTGAAAATTACAAGCTTGAAAAAGACTACGTACTGGGCGTTTATCATGCGCTAGGCATCAAACCACCGCTATAAATATCTATTTCTGCGTAACACGCATGCCGCGCGAAATGCTGTTATCTAATGCCGCCTTATACACAGCAGCTTGGCGAATTATCGCGTCTAACAATAAATCATAACATTCCAATTGGTCTTGCAGTAGAAATGGCTCACTTTCCTGCTTATCTGCGCCAACGCCAGCAAATATAATATTATATTGCTCCGTCATTTCATCAACGGATTGTAAAAACAGTGTTACGGGAATCTGCGTCGTATACACGCCCTGCACATCGACTAATATATGAATAGACTTATCTTGCACGCCGCGCTTCGGGCATAAATGCAACTTTACATCATGGCGTTTATTACAATACTGCAAAAAATCATTGACCTGACGGTAAGCCACTTGATGCCATTTTGTTAACGGTTCCGCCACTTCGCGGTAATGTTCACGAAAACGTTGTGTGTAATCTTTGTGCCCATAGGGCAAATCCCTGTGACTCATTTTATCCCTGCCCTGTATATTTTTCTATTTATAGCTGTAGTCTAAGATATATTTACACGCCGTTAAATTGTTAAAAGCCTTGTACGGAAACTCGTCCACGGTAAAGCAATGATAAGCCAACCAAAACTTTACATAAGAAAGACACTGTGCTAAGTTAGTCACTTTAGAAGAGGGAGCCGCGCATGTATATCAGTAAATTGAAGGATATTAACACCGCTGAATTACGCAACACAAATGAAGAGGCTGCCCATATCCTGCATAATGTTATAACTGCCTATAACGCGATTATTCAGCGCAAACAGCAGCTCACCAAGCAAGGGGATAATAAACCACTTTACGTTTTATTAGGCGAACAACACGATTCTGTATCCCAAAAAATTGCAGGAACTTTGCTGATAAAATGTTTAAGTGAAACACACTATGCTGAAAACGCTCCTGCTGATACGGCGCATAAGCCCATTGTAACAGCATTAGAACACCCCATCACAATAAAATCCCCAACGCCACTTAATGACGAACGCGGTAATAAGGTGATTTGCAGCCAAAGCGCGGCGAATATCGACCATTTATTAAATGCGCATTTTTCTAAGAACACGCCACTAACCATGAAATACTTTCAAATGGCGCTGTCTTCTATGCAGCATCGCCTAACGACAATTTTTAGTGACGTGGCCCGTCACGATAACCGCACATTAAACCTACCAAACCATGCCGATGATGGCATCGACCCACGCAATGAGAAAGGCTTGCATATCCGCAATAAACATATGTCTGCCGCCCTACAAAAAGAAGCCTTGAAACACGATGCGCCGCTCGCCATTCAGGTCTGTGGGCAAGCCCATGTTAATGGCGGTGAGTTTTGCTGCCAAAAATACGGCCTAGCCAACATTTACAAAAGCGCTTCGCAAAATACTTTCTGTGTTTTTTGGGAAGAGAGTTGCGCCAATACATTCGGCCTTACAGACAATGAATTTTTCATCTCACGCAATATGCCTGAGCGCTATATCAGTTATAATTTGTTTACAAAAGACGGACAAAACATTAACGAAAACCAGACAGGGTATAAGCTTGAAGACCAATATTTACAGGATTTCACAAAAGCTTTACAAGGCGCGGCGCCTTTCTAAAATATACAACCGCCTAAATAATTCAAACCAAACGCTTACGAAACGAAGACCACGGGAAAGCAGGCCCTGGGTCTTTTTTGCGCTTGGGCGCAATATCGTCATGCCCTATTACGTTAGCGGCTGAGATATTAAAACGCCCCTGTATATCACGGCACAGCGTAACAAGGCGGTCAATCTGCGCGTCCTCAAATGGTGGATAGTTGTTAAATTCGCCCTCATTGACCAGCTCAATACCAATCGATGTTGAGTTTATATCAGTTTCACCCTGCCATTCACTCACCCCTGCATGCCATGCGCGTTTATCCTCTGCGACAAATTGATACACTGTGCCGTCACCATCAATCATATAATGCGGACTGATCGGCCCTGCATTAGGGTCGCTCGCCGTATTCAAATAATATGCCGCCGCATCATCTGCGGTTTTTGTCCCTGTGTAATGGATAATGATTAGGCTAGGGACAACATTACCGGCGCGCGCGTTATAATTCGGGCTTGGTCGCTGAATAATCTTCATCAATGTAACTTTCCTCACTGTTGATACGAACTATATAATTATGATGAAGATAATTGCAAGTTTGATATTAGTTTTGGTTGTTCTTATAGGGTGGCAAACCCGCGCAAGCGCAGGGCTGCCAATAGCGGAGAGTATTATGGACGAAAAACCACAAGACTACCCCACAATTACCCTCGCCGGTGGTTGTTTTTGGTGTTTAGAAAGCGAGTTCCGCTCATTAGACGGCATTAAGTACACCCATGTCGGCTATACGGGCGGCAAAGTCAAAAACCCACGCTATGAAGATATCACAACGGGCCGCACAGGCCACGCCGAAGCCGTAATCCTGACCTATGACCCAAAAGAAATCAGCTTAGAAAAACTGCTGCATTACTTTTTCGAAATTGCCCATGACCCAACCACATTAAACCGCCAAGGCGTTGATAAGGGCACACAATATAGATCTGCCATTTTCTACGCCAATGATGATGAAAAAGCGCTCGCCGAGAAAGTCATCAAAGCCGTAAACGCAAAAAAATATTATAAAGCCCCCATCGTGACAACATTAGAACCACTGACAACATTTTGGGACGGCGAAGAATACCATCAACAATATTACGAGAAATACGAAGAGCAAACAGGACAAGAGCACATCCGTGTTTTCTTAAAGAAAAAGAAAAAAGCAGCCAAAGGGCTCTATTAAAAAAAGTCTTTTCGTGTGACAAATGGCGTGCTACCCATTTATGCAGAATAATGGGAGCAAGAATAATGACACAGCAAGACACATCAAAATTTGAAATCTACAGACGTATGCTAGATTTTCAAAAAGGTGAAGATTTTCGTTTAAACAATGATGAACTTATTGAATATTACGGTGATTACGCGCACCGCCATATAGAACTTATCAATACCGATTCAACGTATCGCGGCACATTTAACAAATATGCCAGCCCAGAAATGCTGGAAAAAGAAACAAAATACACCATTAATCTGCTGAGCACACATAAAGACGGTAAAGTCAAAGGTACAGCCAAGGCATTATTCTATATCGCTGCATCATTACCAACAATGGTGATGCAACAGCGCCGCGAAACAAAATTAACGCAAATAGCCCTAGGCCCAGAACCTAAAGCAGCAAAACCAAGTTAGATCTAGATATAATATTAAGCTAAACGAATATCTGCGCCGCAAGCACTCAGCTTTTCAACGAGCTTTTCATAGCCGCGGTTGAGGTGATAAATGCGGTTCACAACGGTTTCGCCCTCAGCCACCAAACCGGCCAGAACAAGCGCTACGCTGGCGCGTAAATCCGTTGCCATGACTTCTGCGCCTGTTAGGCCAGCCACGCCGCGCACAAGGGCGCTATTGCCGTGTACGGTGATATCTGCGCCCATACGAATAAGTTCAGGCACGTGCATGAAACGGTTTTCAAAGATTGTCTCTGTAATCATCCCTGCGCCCTTGCAAATGCTCATCAGGCTCATAAGCTGCGCCTGCAAATCTGTCGGGAAACCTGGATGCGGCTCAGTCATAATATCAAAGCCTTGCAAATCAACACCATTGCGCTCCACAATTAAGTCTTTGCCGTCTTCTTCAATATGCATTCCCGCTTCTTTCAGCGGTGCAATAAGGCTTGTCAGCAAATCAGCACGCGTGTTTTCAAGCACAACTTTGCCGCCCGTCATTGCAACGGCAATCATATATGTACCAGCTTCAATACGGTCAGGGACAATGTCATATGAAATGCCATTAAGGCGCTCCACGCCTTCAATAACAATCTTCGCGGTGCCAAGCCCTGTAATTTTTGCGCCCATTTGAATAAGCGCTTCGCCTTGATCAACAATTTCAGGTTCACGCGCAGCGTTATTAATGATTGTAATGCCCTTGGCCAAAGTTGCCGCCATCATAATATTTTCAGTTGCGCCAACTGATATTTTGCTAAAGTTAATTTCAGCGCCGCGCAGTCCATTAGGCGCGCTTGCCTTAACGTAGCCTTGCTCAAGCTTAATTTCAGCGCCCATTTGGGTCAGCGCATCTAAATGCATGTCAATCGGGCGTGTACCAATCGCGCAGCCACCCGGCAATGACACTTCAGCTTTACCGCAGCGTGCCAATAATGGGCCAAGAATAAGTACTGACGCACGCATACGGCGCACAAGGTCATATGGCGCAACATGGTTTTTAATCGATGGTGTGTGGATCATGGCAAGGCCATCTTCACGCAAGACAACCTCAGCGCCCAAAGTTTTCAGCACCGCCGCTTGCATTTTAATATCACCAAGATGCACAGGGCAGTTCATTAAATGCATAGGCTCATCGGTTAGTAAACATGCAACCATATGCTTTAGCGCTGCATTTTTAGCGCCGCTAATACGGATACGCCCGTTAAGTTCGTTACCGCCCTTAATCACCATTTTCTCAAGCTCTGATGCTTGTGAAAGTTTCTCAGGATCGACAGTAATTTCTTTTGCAACGGCGTTCATTTAACCAATTCTCCAAAAACTATTAAGTGTTCTATTCATTATGTGAAAGGCTGTTCTAGCCTAAGTGCGTGGTAATGTCACGCCTTTTTGTCCCATGTACTTACCGCCGCGATCACCATAAGTGACGTCGCAAGCGCTAGAGCCTTTAAAAAACAAGAACTGACAAACGCCTTCATTCGCATAAACCTTCGCTGGCAGCGGCGTTGTGTTTGAAATTTCAAGCGTCACATGCCCTTCCCAGCCTGGTTCTAACGGCGTTACATTCACAATCAAACCGCAGCGTGCATAGGTACTTTTACCGAGGCAAATAACAAGTGCATCTTTGGGGATTTTGAAATATTCAACTGTACGGCAAAGCACGAAGCTGTTTGGCGGAATAACACAAACATCGCCCTTACGCTCAACAAAGCTTTTTTCAGAAAAATTCTTTGGGTCAACCAGCGCATTATCAACATTTGTAAAAATCATAAATTCATCAGCGAGGCGCGCATCATAACCATATGATGATAGGCCGTATGAAATGATTTTCTCTTCATCAACGTAACGCACCTGCCCATCAATAAATGGTTCAATCATGTCTTGGTTTTGCGCTTGCTCCCTGATCCAGTGGTCAGGCATGATACCTGGCAGATGATCAGCGCTATCTTTTAATAAACGCATTGCTTCGCTTTGTTTGCTGTCTGTCACAACGTCTTTGCCTAGAGTATCGCTCATTCTTGATTACCTTTATCTTCCACTGAATGTTCACACTTGCCGCCATCCGTATCTTTAGCTGCTTTATTATTCGCTGCGTCACGCTTCGCCTTCTTACGGCGCATTAAATTCGCGCGCAAGGCATCAGCTCTTTTATCGAACTTTGTATTTTGGTCTTCTTTAACCGACATAACGTACCTAAAATAGATGAGATTAACGAGAATATAGTAAATATAGGCGTGACAATCCAGTCTTTTTGTTGTATCTTCCCCTCGCTCTTTGGGATAACCCTATTAAGAGCTTTATATTCAATGTCTTTGTGACATACGCCGCGGTAGCTCAGGGGTAGAGCGCGTCATTGGTAATGACGAGGTCGAGAGTTCAATTCTCTCTCGTGGCACCATTTTTTTTCAAATTACAGTACCGACATCTAACCACAGACAGCTATCGAATAGGCTTGTTTATTCATACGCAAACTTAAAAGTTACGACAAAAAATGCTGCACCACATTTCAGTCACACTAATATAAAAGCAGTTTCATCAACTTATAAAAACTTTTATACAAATTGTATTTATCGATGCTAAGATACACTTATGGTTGAAGCAAAAGGATACTGGCTTTCTATACAAACCAATAATAATTTACACACATCACAGCAGCGTATAGATAACAGCCAATTAAAATATATTGTTAAAATTCATAATGGCGATTCGCCAGTAACCGCGGTTGCGCATAGTTATAGCGAAGCGATACATGAATTCAAAGAGAAACTCCGCGAGTTAAAAGCGCGCGAACCCTTAAAAATGCCAACTATCGAAGATTTCGAAGACAAGATCGAAAATGAAAAAGACGATATTGCTATGGTATTCTTAAGTGAATTTGAATTAGATCTCAGGTCATAACGCTCATTAGGACGGCGTATGCAAGGCGATATTATCCCAATGAACATCTGCGCGCCCCAAGCCATCGGCGCTGCGCCCAAGATGTTCAAACTGTAAATTGTGTCGCATTGCAAGCTGCTGAACATGCGTCAGCGGAATATCGTACATTTGCCGCCCTTCTGGCACAGGGCCGTGACGTAAATTTGTATAGATAAAAGCCGAAGGCGCAGCAAGCCCCCTAAGCTTATTAAACAAAAGCGAGAGCGCATCATGCGGGCTGCGGTAATCCAGATGAAATATGAAAGCATTAAGTAGAATGACATTAAACTTTTCTTTTAGCGCGCTTACTTTGTGCAGCGCAGGAGCATCATCGGCAAGGTAGCGTATATTCGCAGCCCCATTATTCTGCGCCGCTAATCTAATCATCTCCGTCGAACCGTCACAGGCCACTACATCAAAGCCTTGCCTTGCGAGCCAAGCAGCATCTCGCCCACTGCCGCAGCCAATATCAAGCGCCTTATGCCCAGCCCCCGTACCTAACGCCAAAACACGCCGCGTAAAGGCAGGGATAATATCAGGCGTTTGCACGCTATCATAGCAGCGCGCTAAAGCGTCCGCTTGCTGATCGTATGTGTTGATATTCTTATTAGCTGTCATTACAAACCTCCCAGAACCTTATGTCTATTCTATAGAGAAAAATGCGCAACAGGTCAAAAAAAAAAGCTGCCCTTTATATAAGGACAGCTTTTACAAAAATTATACTCTAAGCAGACTTAGAATTTATATGCCGCCTTAACAACACCTGAATGCGCGCTATAATCTGCTTTGTATTCAAAGTCATAACCGCCGGTAAATTCCCAGTTATTTGTGTTATAAACCGTTGCGCCAAAACCTGCGTTAAACGTGCTGTTTACAGGGTCAAAACCTTCGGTTCTAAACGACGTACCGCCGCCGACAAATTTAGAAGACGCAGATACTTTGTCCCCGATAATATCATTGCGATAACCAACATGCACCGCAGGTTCAAATATGCCGCCACTGACAAGATCTTTTTGCCATGATGCTTCAAGTGCTACGCCAAGTTCAAACACATCCAAATCACCAGGATCAACATCAAGGCCTATGCCGCCGGCTCCCGTTTCCGTATAAGCGTCTTGGTCAATATGAATATAATTCACCATCGCGCTTGGCGTTAACGTCACTTCATTGAACGCTTTTAGGTGATAATCATTACCCAGTTCAAAGCGCGCTAAATATTGGTTACCTGTTGTGTCGCCTTTTGCCGTCAACCCAGATGTACCGCCAACATTGTAACGTGTGCTTTCAACATCGTTAAACACGTAGCCAAGCATAACGTCCAAATATGCCGTATCGCCAAGATCGTAATTCGCATAAGCTGCAACTTGCCAGCTGCTAATATCTGTTTCTGATTGATTAATGTTATCAGAATCCACATATGTCATTGCATAACTGGCAGCCACACCTAAAGTCATACCTTCTAATTTATCAGCAGTATCAATGCCTGCAGCGACGCCGATCGAGCTTGAATCATAGCCTTTAATATTCTCGCGCTGATCTTGTGTGGCTGTGTTACCAAAAGCTTGCCCCCAAACCTTCGTGCCAAACAGGCCGTTACCCGCATACATGCCAGTGCCGACTTTGTCATCACGAATTTCCGCAAGGCGCGTGCCAATAACGTTTAGTGATTGGTTTGTTACACTCACCGCAGAGACAACAGCGCCGCCATCAACCGTTGGGATGGACGATTCTAAGATATCATTCACAGCTTGCTGCGTAGCGGCACTATTTAAGTTTTGCTGTAATTGGTCAATTTGCGTGTTGCTCGACGTACCCATTGTATCTAAGACAGAGCCGACTGCGCGGTTATTCGTGCCTAGGCCTGCGTTTTCTTTTGATCCAATTGCCGCTTTCACAACAAGGTCAGAATTCGTCGTGGTATCTTGCACAAATGAAACAAGGAAGCTGTTATCAACAATTGTTGTTGCCAAAGCAGCAACGCCCGCACCGCCTCCTCCGTCAATCAAAGTATAAGATTGGTCATTCGCAATCGCATCACCTGTCGCAACATCAATCGAGAGTATCGCATTAGCATCAATAGTGGCTGCGCCCGTTGCGGTAATTTGACCTGCAGATGTCGCGCCTTTAATGTCAAACATCATCGTCTGACCAGCATCAACATCCACCGTGCCATTAACGTTCAATGTACCGCTGCCGATATCCGTTGTTTTAGCCGCCTCAAAATTACCACCAGCGGTTACAATGCTGCTTGTCCCTAAAACTTGAATAGATTTGAGTTCCGTGCCATCTGTACCAAACGCATCAATACTGCCTGACCCCGCAAGGACAAGACTACCTGTATCAGCGGTCGAAGTTATAATTGCGCCGGTAATATCTTTGGTATCAGCAAGGCGGAGTACACCATCCGCATCAAAATCAATTGCACCAGTAATGTTGCCATTGGCTTGTACAGTTCCTGCACCTGCAATTTTAATATCTGTCGCGCGGACATTTGCGCCAAGCGTTACGGTTTCGCCGCTGCCGCCATTAAAGTTGATCGCCGTAAGACCGTTTGTGGTAAGACCTATGGTACCGCTAACGGCTGAAGTGCCTGCAAAGTTTACCGTACCATTCGTGCCCACCGTACTGTCAATCGAGCCTGTTAAATTCGCATTATCGGCGAAGTTAATGATGCCGGCATTATTAGCGAAGTCAATATCGTTAGTTGTTGTAACGCTGCCGCCAAAGTTTACAGTTGCCGCGCCGCCAAAATCAATATCATCGGCATTCACAGTCGAATTAAAGCTTGATGTCCCCACACCATTGACGGTAATCAGGTTCAGCGCCTTAGTCGCGCCGACGCTGCCTGTAATGATTGAAGATCCTGCAATGGTAATGTTACCAATGCCGCTCGTTGCGCTGATATTATCAACGCTGCCCGTAATATCTGCGCCGTCAGCAAGCAACACAGTGGAGTTACCACCAAATTGCACATTACCTGTAACGTCTTGGGCGAAGTCTAAATTACCTGTTGCCGTAGACGTAATCGTCGTCGCGGCGACTGTACCGTTAAAGTCAAAAGTGCCTGTGCCATTATAGCTGATCGCGCCGATAGATTTAGTCGCGCCGACATTGCCTGAAATAACTGTTGTGCCCGCGCCTGTGCCGGTGATTGTACCTACGCCATCCGCGCCTGACGTGTTATCAACTGTGCCTGTTACGCCAAATGTATTACCAAGCGCCAAAGTGCCCGCGCCTGTGAAGTTCACCGCGCCTGTGACAACACCGCCTGTTGTCAGCGTCGTGCCTGCACCAATGGTTACAGCACTAGACTGCAAAGTGCCGCCCGTCGTAAGCCCTGTGCCTGCGCCTGTGAGGGTGACATTATCCAAGCCCGTGACATTGCCCCATGTTGTATCTGTGGTGACAACATTGCCGCCCATAATGACAACGTTTGATGTATCTGTCGCCGCGCCCTGCACTGTGCCAGATGCCGCAATCGCGCCGCCCGTGGTGTCAAAGGTCACGGTATATGTATCCGCGTTGCCGCCGCCATCACCAATGACGATACCCGAAGCATTATCAACGCCGACATCGCCTTTAAATGTCACAGCAGAGCCTGTACCCTCATTGGAGAGCGTAATTTGGTTGAGATCAGCCGTGCCACCAATCGCACCGGTAAATGTTGCACCTGCGCCAGTAACGGCGATATTACCCTGACCTGCGCCGCCGCCATTGAGCGTACCTGCAATAGTTTGCACTGCAGCGCCATCCAATGTCAGGGTCGCCGTCGAGTTTGCGCCTGTAAGTGTTGTTGAGGCCGCTGTGACATTACCGCTGAGCGACACATTGACATTATTGCCCGCATTACCGCCATCAGCCGTAATGGCGAATGCGCCTGTGCCTAAATTGACATTGCCGTTATGATCAACGGCGAGCGTATCCGCTGCGCCATCAGTTGTGTTACCCGCAATTGTAAAATCAAGCGCTGTGAAGCTGCCCACTGATACATCGCCAGAAATAGTGATGGCTTCTGCGCCATCATCATTGACCGTGTCGCCAATGGTGAATGTCAGCGTATCTGCGCCTGCGACAATGGCCGCAACGGTATCAGTGCCATTACCGATAATATCAGTGTCTTGCACGATTAGCGCCGCATTTGCATTGACGCGTAGGTCGCGGCTTTGCGTTGCTTCGCCCACTGCGCCTGAACCGTTGGTGTTTGTTTGCCAATCAAATGGCGAATTTGCAAGTTCGTCCGCATCGAATGTGCCGCTATTATCTGCATCTACGGTGATTTCATCATTCGCGAAGGCCGGTGAGATGCATAATGGCGCTGCGCTTACAGCAACAATTGCAGTGCCAGCGAGTAATAGCTTTTTAATATCTAATTTCATTGAAATAAGTCTCCAAAAGATGAGGTAAGGATAGCAAATAGTGAGAAACACGGACGGGATAGAATAAGGGCGAACGCCCAATTTGTATTAAATCATAACATATTTACGAAGTTTTAAAAGAGCCGCTGCGTAAAAAAACTGCGCCGCATAGCCACACAGAGGCGCAGAAGGCACGATAAACAACGCCCAAAAAGAAGCAGGGCTTCCCTATATTAAGGAAGCCCTGCCTACTAGAACTATCTAATCAAAGACTAGAATTTGTATGAAGCTTTAACCATACCGGCATGTGAATCATAGTCAGACTTGAATTCGAAGTTGTAACCGGCACTAAGTGTCCAGTTAGTGTCTGTGATGTATTTAACACCAAGACCAGCATCGAAAGTTGTCTGTGCAGGATCGAAGCCTTTAACTTTGAATGCTGTAGAACCAGCATTAGCAAATTTGTTAGTTGCTTCGAACTCATCACCGATAAGGTCGTGACGAACACCAAGGCCGATAGATGGCATTAGGTGTGAGCCGTTTGCGTTTTGGATATCCCATTCAGCTTCAACACCAAGACCAATTTCGAACATGTTCAAAGATTCTGAGTCAACTGAAAGGTTTGCTGTGCCAGCACCAGTTTCTGTGTAGCTATCTGCAGAGTAGTGCATATAGTCAGCAGAAAGTTTTGGTGTAAGAACAAGCGTACCGTGACCTGTGTGGTAATCACGACCAACAGCTAGGCCAGCTACGAATGCGTCTGCATTGTAAGAACCTTTTGCTGAAAGCGCTGAAAGACCGCCTGGGTTACGTGTAGTGTCATTGTCAGACCAGATGTAACCAAGTTGACCAGAAACGAATACTGTCTCGTTAAGGTCGTAATCACCGTAAAGTGAAATTTGGTAGCTATCTACTTCTGTGTTTGCGTTGCTGATTGCATCTGAGTCAACTTCTGTATCAGCGTAAGCAAATGACAAACCAACAGTGATGTCTTGTGCAAGTTCTTGCGTGTCGAAACCAACTGCGAAACCGTAAGTATCAGCATCGTAACCAGAAACGCCATCACGCTCGTCTTGCTGACCTTGAGAACCAAAACCTTGGATCCAAGCGTTCAAGCCGTGCATAACTTGACCAGCATTCATGCCAGTTTCGCCAGAACGAAGTGATGCAAGACGGTCATTGTTGATAGCTGAAGTGCTACCCGCAACTTGTACGCCCGCAACAACTGCGCCGCCAGAAACGTCAGAAGCAGCAGCTTCAGCAACTTTAGCAACGTCGCCGTTACCTGCTGAAACAAATGCGTTCTGTACTTGCTCTAATTCGCCAGTTGCGCCAGAACCAATATTAAGAAGTTCTTGTGCAGTAGCAACTTGACCAGCGTTGTTTGTGATTGTTGCAACAGCAACCTCAGTCACGTCAACTTGGTGAGCCGCATCAACAGTGAACACGTAAAGTGCAGAGTTATCTGTCAAAGCTTTTGCTTCGTCAAATGTCGCTGCGCCAGCGATGTCAAGGTCGTTAGCTGTACCAAGGAAACCAGTAACGTTGATTGAAACGTCATCAGTATCAAGAGCAGCAGCACCAACGCTGATTTGACCGAAGTCAGCAGCAGTCAATGTGCCGTTAGCATCAGTAACGTCAAGAACGAACTTACCACCTGAGTCTGTCAAGCTAGCAGCAGTCAATGTAGCGCCTGTACCAACTGCAGTTGTACCTGCGTTTGTATATGCGCCAGTGAATGTTGCATTTGCATTGTAACGTGCAGTTGCCGCAGCCTGAACATTTTGTGTCACTGCAGAAGCAATAACGCCTCCAAATGTTACGTTCGTTGCTTTTGTACCGTCACCAACATTTAGGATACCATCAGTGATCGTACCAGAAACTGTCTGAGCAGATGTACCAATGAAGCTTAATGTATCAGCATCGTTCACTGTGATTGCATCAACATAAAGGTTACCAGTAGTTGTTACAGTTTGACCTGTACCACCCGCAACGTCTAAAGCACCTACTTTAACTGTTGAAGTACCAATATTGTTAGTGAACGCAACAGTTGCCGCATTATCAATAACATTAACAGTACCGTTACCAGTAGCAGCAGCTGTAATCGCACCAGAAACAGTCTGAGCAGCACCGCCGAAACCGATAACACCAGTACCTGTTAGTGATGTTGATGTTACGCTGTATGTGTTAGCGCCAGCAACTGTAAGAGTTTTACCAGTTGCAACATCAGCAGATGTTCCTGCAACGTTACCTGTAATAGTCGCTGTTTCGTTAACGTCTAATGTACCTGCACCTGTGATGTTACCTTGAATGCCGCCTGTACCAGAAACAAGAACTGTGCCTGTGTTAGCAA
>MDTB01220966.1_pt1 | contig 14766 bp, 17 predicted proteins | sample 811161 | NCBI WGS metagenome assembly MDTB01 (sample SAMN05326650, study PRJNA326480) | marine metagenome | isolation source: seawater | place: Mediterranean Sea | collected 2009
CTTAGTAGGAGTTTTTCTCTTAGTAGGAGTTTTTCTCTTAGTAGGAGTTTTTCTCTTAGTAGGAGTTTTTCTCTTAGTAGGGGTTTTTCTCTTAACTGGACTTTTTCTTCTTTCAGCTGTAAATATTAGTTTAACTAAATCTTCTTTTCGCATACTAGAGTATCCAGGAATTTTTAAATCTCTTGCTCTCGTACGTAATTCTTTTACTGTGTGAATTGATAATTCTTTTTTAGATTCTGGCATTTTATTTATATCATACTTTATTTTAATTTATTTAATTTATTATGGAATATCATCTAAATCTACATCAGGTCCTTTCATTTTTCTTTTTCCTGCTGCAGAATTTGTAGTTGGACCATTCATTTTATTCATACTATTCAACATTCCCATTAAATTAGCTCCTGTCTTTTTCATCATCATCTTTGAAATTACAAAAAAAGCAGCATTCATTATTATCATAAATAATAATCTTAATTCAACGGGCCATTTAGAACCATCTGGTACATAACTCTTTTCTCCCAATTCTATTAATAACTTTTCATAAGATCCCATTGAAATTATTTGTTGTTGAGTAAATCCTTGCATATCAAATCCCAAAAAATTACCAAACACAAATTCACAACCCATAAAACCGTATACTAAATAAGTTTTATAAGATTCTACAGAAGAATCTAGTGATAATCTCCTAACTGAATCTGCATATGATTTTTCTAATAAATTTAAGTCAGTATGTATACTAAATTCTGGTATTGATGACAAAGGATAAGATTTTCTTAATAAATCAAATTTAAACAATATTTCTCTTTTCTTATCTTCTTCAATTTGTTCATCAACAACACTAGTTTGATTTATATTTCTCAACTCTTTTTTTGGTACATAACCACCTCCTTTTTCTAATTCAGCTAAAGTTGGAGGAGAATTAAATACTTTATTTTGAACACTATGACCAGATTGATCTCTATGTTTATTATATTTATTTTTAATTTTTTTATCTGGTTTAGCAATACTTCCAAAACTTATTTCAGAAGCAGATTCATCATCATTATTTAATAAAGTTTTTAATCTAAAACTTAAATCATCACCTGATATTTTTTCTGATTCTATATTATTTTCATGTTCTGAAACATCTTCATTTATCGTTAGTTCACTAACACTAGATGCACCAATAGATTTTTGACTTGATTTATGAATACTATCTTTATATTCTGATTCATCATCACTTACATCTAATAATTTATCTAAACGATTACTAAATTCTTTGCGAGAACTTGTATTGGATTCTATATCTTCTAAATTTTCATATACTTCTACAGAAGGAATATGTTCCTTGTTAATTAAATCTTGTTTAATTTTTTCTTTATTTTCAATTAATTCTAAATATAATCTAGGCATACGTGGAAAAACCTGAGGTTTAGATAACTGAGCCCCTTTATGAGGTATACGGTTAACTTTAATCTTATTTTTATTGTTCACCATAATTTACTTTATTAACATTCATTTTAATTACTTTAAATATATTTTATAAAATATATTTAAATAAATCCTCCTCGAAGACGCAATACTAAATGTAGGGTACTTTCTTTTTGAATATTATAATCAGATAAAGTTCTACCATCTTCCAATTGTTTACCTGCAAAAATTAATCTTTGTTGATCGGGAGGAATACCTTCTTTATCTTGAACTTTTTGTTTTACATTATCAATTGTATCTGACGGTTCTACGTCTAAAGTAATTGTTTTACCAGTTAAAGTTTTAATAAAAATTTGCATATCTTTATTATATATAAAAATTTAATTTTAAATAATTAAAAATGAAAGAATCTGAATTAAGCATATTAATAAAAAAAGAATCTAAAGATGATGTAATAGAAAGATTGAAATTAGAAAATGAAGAACTAAAAAAACAAGTGAATTATTATAAAAATAGGAAAAAAATTTTTCCATCAACATTAGTGAAAAAATATAATTCTGATAACTTATTATATAATCATGAATTAGATTGTACTAGATATAATGGACACTTTACTAGACCATGTCCTTCGTGTAATTCATGGCCTAGTATGAATTATTTAAACAGTTCCCAATCAAATTCTAGTAATCTATCGGTTTCCAATAGTTCACAATTATCTAATTTTTTTTAAATAAAATACACCATCATTTATTTTTGTTCTCTAATATTTAGTGCCCAGTGAATTGTATTTAAAGTAGGATGCATACCTGCTTTTGAAACTGTAGGATCTAGTAAAACCCATGTTTTGTCTGTGGGTCCGTCAGTTTTTTGTGAGAAGACATGGCTTCCAACAGCAATTTCACTTCCATCTATAATGTGTTCCTTAAAAAAAGTAAATACATGATTATTGAAACCCGAAGTAACATCAGATATTTGTATTTTTCCGACATTTCCGTCCCAACCAGGATGATCATAAAATTCTAGAACATAACCTATTTTATTTGTTTCTATAACTTGTCCTAGTGGTGGATCAGACCAATAAAATCTATTTGTTTTTTTTTCTTTAATTGTATCCATTTTTATAATATAACAATATATTTTTATTAAATAGAAATAAACACACAATTATTATAAAAATGATTTTTTACCGAATATTTAATTTTTATAATAAACTATGGTTGATATTTATTCTGTTGATTGGAATGTAGGAGCTCATATATCTTTTTCACAAAAGATATATAAAACAGTACAAAATGCTCTTGATTGTGGTATGTATAGTGTACAATTTTTTATGGGAAGTCCCCAAACATGTAAAAGACAAAAAATAGAAGAAGAAGATATACAGAAAACTTTGCGTATAATTAAAAGATATCCAATGAATATTTTTAGTCATTTTCCTTATATATCTAATTTAGCAGGTAAATCTTGTAAAGATGGTTTAGCGTGGAATGGTAATTCAAGTGTGGATTCATATTTGAGAATAATAATTAAAGAATTAGAATATGAATTAAGTATTTTAGATAAATTAAACGGTGGTGTTGTTATTCATCCCGGATCTTATCCTAATCGTGCAGATGGATTATGTAGTATATCTAAGAGTATAAATAAAATAAATTTCCAGGATAATTATTTATTATTATTAGAAAACTGCGCAGGCGAAGGTAATAAATTATGTAAAAATTTTTATGAATTAAAAACAGTTTTAGATGGTATAAATATTGATAAGAAAAAAAATGTAGCTGTATGTGTAGATACAGCTCATATTTGGGGTGAAGGAGATTATGATTTAAGTAAAGTTGAAGAAATCGAAAGAATGTTTAATGAATTTGATGAAATAATAGGTTTAAAATATTTTAAATTATTACATTTAAATGATAGTGAAGTTGAATTAGGTGCAAAAAAAGATAGACATGCTTGTTTAGGAGTAGGTCATATTTGGAAAAATAGTTTTGATTCTTTATTATTTTTACTTAATAAATGCAAAAAATTAAAAATACCAATGATATTAGAAACTAATGGAAATGATATGATAACATTATCTAAATTATCTAATCTAGAAAGTTATTCATGTAAACCTTGTGGAACTATCAAACGCAAACCAAAAATAGAAAATTGTACTGATTGTTAATAAAATTGAATATTAATTTAAACATTCATTTTTAGTTAATAAAATGTCTGCACTTCAAGATTTGGTTGCACCAACCACAGTTGTTAATGTCATGGATACAGAACCTGATAGTTTGAATATGGATTGCTGTAATATTAAAGATTTTTCTTATGAAACTATTCAATCTTTAGGTAATAAAGTACGTTTATCTGATAGCAATGATAAAGGTCTAGAATTATATTGTTATTTGCATTGTAATGCAAGTGATAATGAGACTCTACAACAATGTAGAGGTGTAGTAGTTCATAATCAAAAAATTGTAATGAAAGCTTTTCCATATACAATTGAATATGATCATGACGATCAAGAAAATATTTCTAAAAATATTGAACCTATTTTTAATGGATGTAAATTTTTTGAAGCTTATGAAGGAGCTCTTATACGTATGTTTTATTTTGATAATCAATGGTATGTTTGTACACATCGTAAACTGAATGCTTTTCGTAGTAAATGGGCTTCTTCTGAATCTTTTGGAACTTGTTTTAAGAAAGCACTTTTGGAGGAATTAAATTATAATAAAGAATTTTATGATGCTTGTTATTCGGAAGAAAATAATGATAATATTCTTGACAGATTCCAATCTACATTAGATATCACAAAACAATATATGTTCTTAGTTCGACATTCTAAAGAAAATAGAATTGTTTGTGAAGTTCCAACTGGAAATATTTCTAAAGTTTATCATGTTGGAACATTTATTAACGGAGAATTAGACATGACTGATAAGTGCTTGTTAAATTATCCAACACAAAAATTTTTTGATTCTCTTGATGACTTAAAAAATTTTGTTGGTAATATTGATGTGAAAAAATTGCAAGGTATTATTGTTTTTACACCTAACAACAAACAATTTAAAATAAATCATAAAGAATATAATGAACTCTTTAAAATTAGAGGAAATGAACCAAGTATTAAGTTTCGTTATCTCCAGATACGTATGACGCGTAGATCTCTTAATATTTTGTATTATTTGTATCCTGAAATGCATACAACTTTTGATGAAATAGAAAATAGTATCTATGATATCGCACGTAATATTTATTCTTCTTATATTCAACGTTTTATAAAAAAGAGATTTGTAACAGTACCTATAGAAGAATTTGCAGTTATTAGAGAATGTCATTCTTGGCATGAAGAAGACAGAGTTCATAATAGAATTTCTCTCGAAAAAGTTATAAGTATTTTAAATAAACAATCTCCAACAGCTATTAATCATATGATTCGTAGACTAAAGGTTGAACGTGATCAGAAAAAAAATGATACAAAAATAATTGATAGAAAAAAACGTTCTAGTACTATTACTTCTGAAAGTTAAAAACTTTTTATTTTTTTTATATTGCCAAATAAAAAAAATGGGATCAAACACTTCTACTCAAAATAGATTAGCAATAGGTCTTCCAATTGCTTTTTTACTATTAATTTCTACATCATTTTTTATATATTATATAATTACTCAATCGCAACAAAAATGTACTTATAAAAATACAACTTGTCCAAATCAAGTATGGGACCAATGCGGTGGAAAAGATTTTGATGGTAATACATGTTGTCAAAAAGATAACACTTGTGTAGAAACCAATGAATACTATTCACAATGTATGCCATTTAGTCCCACACCCATTCCTAGCCATCATTTACCAAGTCGTAGCCATAGTAGTCCCACACCCATTCCTAGTCATCATTTACCAAGTCGTAGCCATAGTAGTCCAACACCCTCAATAAGTCAAGGTCCTTCAGGAAGTTTAATTAGTCTTAATATGAAAGATTGGATTACTGATTTTAATGAAGGTGGAATAGCAAGTACCATCTTACCAACGAAAAGCACTTCCGTAAAGGGAGGAGGTTATACAGTAAATAATGGTAATGGAACTGCAATTTATTCTGATGATGCAGGTAAAGGTAGAATATTATATAATGGTATGCTTCAATTTAAATTTAATTCTATAATAGCTTTTAATGTAGATTTGTCATCAATAAAGAGTACTAATAGTGCCACCTGTTATTCTACATTTCCTTTTGGTCCTAACATGAAAGAAGGGTGTCAAGATTATAAAGCTTGTTTATCAGAAAATTGTGATACAAATGGTTTTGGTTATTTAGATGCAATAAATGGTTGTCAATTAGGTGACAATGCAAAAGAAGGATGTGCATGGAGTAATGGTCTTGAAATGGATTGGTTTGAAATTAATACATCAAGTGGTCTTTGCCAAACTACTTTTCACGGTTATGGTAATATGAATGGAGATCGAGATGGATATTTTTGTCGTTACGAATTAAAAGATTATAATTCTACCTGGAATACTAAACCTTTTTTTATGGCTTTTAAAATTTTAGATAATGGATTAAATATTTATATATCTACATCCAAAGATAACTTGTTGAAGGAGAGTAATCGTGTAAAAAAAACATATCATGGTAATCAAATTGCATCATCTATAAATAAATCTATAAACTTCGAAAATAGATCTAATAATACAGATCGACTTTTAGATTGGCAAAAATACATAATATCAAAAAATGGTTGGGTTATATATCAATCATTAAATCCTGATTATATTATTACTGGTGGTGTTAGGTCTACGGGTTTCACACAAACGTCCAGTAAATGCGGTGATTTTATAATAAATAATTATTATGGTCAAAATATCACACTTTCACAAGAAAATCAACAAGCTCAATGCGACGGAACACCTTCTACACCATCATCGCAACCAGAAACATGTACTGGATGTTGTACTGATCCGAAAGGCGATTCTGTTAGTTGTTCAGAATGTAAAACTTGTTTCCAATGTACACCCGATTATACATGGGCCTGTGATCAAGAGCAATGTGAGAGTGGAGACAATACATATTGCGGCTAAATTTTTGTTATTAACAAAATAACAAAAATTTACACAGTTTTCTCCGCTAATTGTTTTATAAATTGATTGTCTAAATTTGTAAACTCTCTTTCTTTTAATAATTGCTTTGATATTTGTTCTGCTGACATATTATTTTTTTCTATCATCTCTATTATTTTAATATGTGTTTCTTCTTTCAAAGGCTTTCCTATTGCCTCTATTAATTTAGCTGCATTTAAATCTGTTTCGCAATTTCCTTCACTATTATATTGAAATTTATTTCTAGCAATATCTGTAATTTTGTACATTAAATTACCTTCATCATCTCTTATTAAATTTTTAGAAACATAATCTGCAGTAGGTAAATTTAAATGTTCTTCTGTTAAAGTTTTTTGTATTCTTTCTTGAAATGCTTCTTGTGTCATTTTTAATGAAGTTAAATTTAAAATTTGATTGTTATTATTTGTAGTATTTCCAATTTTTATTGTTGTATTTTTTGGTTGTTTTAGTAATTCAGCAATTAATTCATCTTTTTCTTGTATTATTTTTTCTAACATTTTTACTTTACAGTTTAAAATAAACATTTCTTTTTCATCCTTTTTTTTGTCAGATTCATTAATTTTTTTTCTTTCTTGAATTTCAAGACATCTTTTAACAGTTTTTTGATGATTTGTCAAGTTATATTTATTTACAAAAATTTTGTCACAAAATATACATGTATATGACATTTTATAATTATTTAATATATATTTAACTTGTTTTTAAAATTTTCACAAAATTTTGCAAAATTCTGCAAAATTCTGCAAAATTCTGCAAAATTCTGCAAAATTCTGCAAAAAAAAATTTCTGTTTAAAAAATAGTTTAAATGTCAATTATTGTTCCTGCAAAATTCTGCAAAATTCTGCAAAATTCTGCAAAATTCTTTTATCATTTTCAATAGAAATGGTTTGATTTTCAATTTTTAGCAACTTTTTAAAAAGTTGTGTGTGTGTTGAGAAAATAATATGATGAAGATTTCTTCATATTTTAAAAAAAGAAATAATATTGATTTAATTCTTATTAAATGATTATAGAATAAAATGATTAATATTTTATTCATTGGAGATCCCCATATAAAAGTAGATAATATTCCTGAAGTCGAAAAGTTTATAGAACAAAGTATTATTATAGCTAAAGAAAAAAAACCAGATGCAATAGTAATAGGAGGAGATTTATTAGATACACATGAAAGATTGTTTACTCCTGCTTTAAATAAAGCTTATGATTTAGTAAATAATATGCGTTTGATAAGTAAAACTTATGTATTAGTAGGTAATCATGATTATATCAATAATAAACAATTTTTATCTCAAAATCATTGGATGACAGCTATGAAAGAATGGAAAAATACGGTTATTGTAGATGAAGTTATTTTGGAATATATAAAAGATTTAAAATTTGTATTTGTACCATATGTTTATACAGGGTCATTTAATGAAGCTTTAAATACCATAGGTAATAAATGGAAGGATGCTAGATGTATATTTGCTCATCAAGAGTTATATGGTTGTAAAATGGAATCTAAAATATCTGTTGAAGGAGATAGATGGCTATCTAATAATCCTTTAATTGTATCTGGACATATACACAGTAAACAAAAAGTACAAGAAAATATTTACTATCCTGGTACACCAATGCAACATAATTTTGGAGAATGTGATAATGATAATACTATTGCATACATATCATTTGATAAAACCAATTATCATATTGAAGAAATATCTCTAAATTTGACTAAAAAAAAGGTTATTTCTTTGAACATAGATGAGGTAGATGAATTTTCAATAGATAATAATAAAGATCAATTAAAATTAAGTGTAAACGGTAATTATGGTCAATTTAAAGTTTTTAAAAAAAGTAAAAAATATAAAACATTAACAGAAAAAGGGGTTAAAATTGTATTCAAATCAAATAATGATTCAGTTATAGGAAAAAAAATAGAATCTAGTTTATATAAGGAATGTAATAATTTTGAAGATATTTTAAAAAATATTATTGATCAACAAAAAGATCCTTATTTATTTCAAAGTTACGAATTAATTATTAATGGTAAAAATACAAATCTGGAAGATATAATGTTTTTATAATTAAAATTCATTTATTATTATCAATAATAAATGAATTACAATAAATCATATAGTCAAAAGTATACATATATAGATGATTTACCTAATGTGGAAGATATTGAAGATAATAATAATGGACTTACAAATGAACAAATTTCAAAAACACAAAAATTTATTAGACAAAATCATCTTTCAAATTATGATAATATGAATCATTCTATAGAAGGATATAATTCTTTAATAAAAAATACAAAAGATGATGAATACACATATGTAAAACAACCTAAATTTAATCCAAATTATGAATTACCTCCTAATTCATTAAATAATAATATAAATCCATATACTTTTAATGATAATTATCATAATTATATACAAGAAGGTTTTGCAACTAAAGCTCCATCATTTAATGAACATAATTGTACATGTATTGATGTAAATAATCATATTCAGAGTTGTCCAATATGTTCAAAATTTTATAAAAATAATTATTATGTAATATATATTATAGTTATAATATTATTAACAGTAATTTGTTTAATCTTATTAAAGAAAGTACTGGATAAATAAAATAATGATAGATGAAAATATAAATAATGAAATAAAATACGAAGAATATGATACAGTTGTATTATCTGGAGGATCTACAACTGGATTTATTTTATTAGGGGCTCTTCAACACCATTATGATCAGAAACATATAACAAATAATACAATAAATTTTATAGGTACTTCTGTTGGTTCAATTTTAACATTTCTTTTATGTATTGGTTTTACACCAATAGAATTAATGGTTTCTTTATGTACCCATGATTTCATGAGTAAATTAGAAAATATAAATATTATGAATATGGTAAATGGTAATGGTGCTACATCTTGGCAACCAGTTCATGCAGAACTTGAAAAATTAACTATAGATAAAATAGGATATTTACCAACTCTTCTAGATATACATTCAAAATTTAAAAAAAATTTTTGTTGTCCAACTTATAATTTAACAGAAGGTAGAGTTGAATATCTTAGTTATAATAATTATCCTCAATTACCTTGTTTAACAGCTATAAGAATGTCTTCCAATTTACCATTAGTATTTGAAAAATTTAAGTATGGAAATAATTTCTATATAGATGGAGGAATTATAGATAATTTTCCAGTAGAGTTTGCACAAAATTTAGAATTAAGTAATAAAATTTTGGGTATTAATATACGGAGTAGTAATATTTCTGATATGAATACAGAAAGTTTTGTAGATTTAAATTTTCTTGAATACTTATACAAAATTTTATGGATTTCTATTAATGATTCTATAAATGTACGCATAAAAAAATGTTCAGAATATTGTGATATATTAAATATTCGTCCTATTAGTGATAGAAAAGCATTTGATTTTAATATAACTACAGCGGAAAAAATGAATATGTTTACACATGGATTTTCAGTTAGTAAACAGTGGAGAAAATAATTTTTTTTATAATTTTATAATAAAATTATAAACCTAAATAAGGATATTTTTTATTTTGTAATTGTATTGTATTATTCAAAGCAATACATGCTATAATTAAAGCAATACATGATATAAAACCTATAATAGAGAATATAATAATTTCATCCTTATTCATTTATTATTTAATTATTTAATTTTTACTGTCCAATTTTTATCAATAAAAGGTATTCTCATATTATAAGTATTACGTACTTTTGATAATTCTCTATTACAATATTGTTGTAATTCTTTACAAGCTTGTTCTGGTGTATCTAAATTATCTGAAATGTACATATTAAATACATCCGTAAGAGAAACATACAATAATTCTAAAATATTATGAACCTCACGATTTTTTTCCATTTCTTTTTGTCTTCTTTTTAAAATTGACATCCATTTTTCTTCTGATATTTTATTCCTAAGAAAATCTATTCGTAAATTAACATTATTTCTTATATTTTCTCTGTTTGGATAATAATGTATAGTAACTCCACGAATATGTTCAATTAAACGGTGTATTTCTGCATATTTTTCCCAAGTAATATTATCAGTACGAATTTTTCTATCTATTGCTCTAAGATAAGGTAATTGTTGTATACCTCCACATGGATTATCTCCATGAACTCTTGGAGCAACTCCTCCATTACGTTCTCTTTGTCTTTGATAAAAATGAGGATTGTGTATAACACCTGTTACTATTTCCAATGTTTTCCATGAAAATGGTGTTTCACATTCTACACACCACATTTGATCACAACCATCTATTTTAAAAATAGGAACAGCGCATTTAGGACAAGGCTTAGTTTCTGTAGCAATCATCTTAGATGTTGCAACATCGTCGGGATTACATTCATGTAAAGGATCATCTCTACCATTTTTAATTTGTCTACAATTAGAACATATATATATCTGACATGTACCACATTTCCAAGCTGAGGACAAAAACCCTCTACATTCTTCTGTAGGACATTGCATGATAAATTTTCTTTTTTCTTTTTTTACCGTCCTATTTTCATCCATTAATCTCCAGAAATTAACATTTTCTACACGCATTTCGTCTTGTATGTATTTAATTTGTATTTTGTATTCCTTTATTTTATCTTGATATTTTCTTAATTTTACATCATGATTTTCTTCTAAAATTTGTCTTTCTACCAAATGTTGTGTATCTGGTAATAAACTTCTTTCTTGTGAAAGTAAATCATTTGCTCTTTTATTTCTGTAATCCACACTATAATATTTTTTAGTACACTTACTTTTGATAAATTCTAATGATAATTCTCTATTACAATGCATACAATCAGCCACAGTTTTATTATTACCTAATAAATAAGTACAAAAACAACTTGTACAACAATGTTTTTCACAATATGGACATATAACCTTTGCTCTATTTGAATTATTGTATTTTTCTACACATATTGAACATTCATGCATTTTTTTTTGTTCATTTATTTTATTCTTATATTCAAATTTATTTAATATTCTCATAAAATTTAAGAGCTAAAGGATGAGCAAGTATCTTATTGTAATTTATATCTCTTATACTCAAACCATCCAATTTTTTTACCCTAGATAATGCTACATAAGCCTGTCCATATTCAAAAACATGAGATATATCTATTTCAGCACAATCTAGAGTACAACCTTGTGATTTATGAATGGAAATAGCATAAGCTACTTTTAAAGGTATTTGTTCTGCTTGTAGAATTATTTTATCATCTTCTTCAATTTCCCATGTATGTTTTTCTATTTTTTGTTCAATTCCATTTAAAAATTTTACAATTGGTAAATCATTTATAAAACCAGTTACTACTCCTCTACTTCCATTAACTAACACATTATTTAGATTTTTTAGTAACATAACTTGAGCTCCTTTACATAATTGTAAAGTTTCAGATGCATTACAACATTTTTTGAACTTTTCTTTTATATATTCCTGATTTAATTTTTTATAAGTACGAATATGCATTTTATACTCTAAAAATTCCTCTCCTTTCTCTGATAATTTGTCCAATTCTTTTTCATTTATCATATCTACATGATAATTTGTAGAATATAATTTTGTTGCTTTTATTTCATTCTTTTCTATTTCAAAAGTTTTGTTTAATCTAGATTCCAATAATTCCTTACTTTTTTTACTTATATTGGCAATTCTAACTTCATTTAATAAATTTTGAAAAGAAGTTTCGTTTTGTCTAATTATTTCTGTCAAATATATTATATTATCTACACAATTACTCCATGATTCACTTTCAAAACAAAACTTCTTACTTTCAACTACAGGTAACTGTAAAAAATCTCCTGCTAATATTAATTGAATACCACCAAAAGGTAAAGTTGAGTTTCTTAATTTTCTCGCTAAACTTTCTAATTTATCAAATAATTTTGGACACATCATACTAATCTCATCTATTATTAATGTTTCTAATTTTTTCCATCTCTCAACTAAAAAAGTTTTATTTTTAATTTTATTTTCCAAAATATCTTCACTACTCTTGCCAGTTCCAATACCTAAATAAGAATAAATAGTTACTCCGTTTATTAAAATAGATGATGTTCCAGTTGTAGAAGTAACTGCTATATTTCTACTATTTTTGTAGTTTTTTGTGAATAATTTTATTAAAGCTGTCTTACCTACTCCTCCTGGTCCAGTTAAAAATAAATTTTTCTTTGATGCCATCAAAGAATAAGCTTTGTTTTGCTTTTCTGTTAATTTTATAGGATTCATTGATAGTAATTTATTATTATATTCATTTAATATTGAAGTCATTTCAATTTTATATCTACTTTCAATTCTATATAACTTTTTAAAAAGTTATATAGAATAATAAGATATCTTTCTAGATAAGAGCTATAATATTTATATAATAAATTAATCACAATAAGGTGGAAGTACCTCACTTTGATAATTAAATACATCGGCTCTGTACATACAACAATATTCTGGAACGTTAGTAAAAAAAACAGCAACATCATCATTTACAGATGCACGTGCTTGAGTAATATACCAACCATCTTCTAAAAAGCTAAGACAAGTACCAGTATTAACCTTATCACCAGTAAAATCTACATCTTGGCAACAGCCCTGTTTTGGTACTGGAGAATCTATAGTTGCACACGCATCAAGAGCTTGATGCGTTTTATTTCCTCCCCATCCTAATTTACCTATTTGTATAGAATTATACTGAACGACTTCTAACCAACCAAATGTATCATACTTAAATTGAAACCGTATGTCTTGAGGTGAGCCAACTGTAACTAGTGTTTCACCCTGATAGTATGGAATTACCAGACCAATATCTCCTTTGGTCTCATCTATACAACCGTCTGGATCTACTTTTAAATAATGAATTCCATCTTTCTGAGCTTGTAACATATAACCATCTTTAGAATTTGGATTGTTGGCCATATATATAAAAGGCCATTGTTCATCTCCAGCACCTTCTATATAACAACGTGCATCAACATCGCTTAATGGTTCACAACTACTAATTGGTCCTGCCCAGCATTTTATCGCTGTCATACTAGGACATATTGATAAATCATAACTCCAATTCCACATAATTCCATAATTTGTATAAGATCGTGCTGCCCAAAAATTACCAGCTAGTGGTATTTGATACCGGGGATAGTCATCACAAACAGGTACATCGCAATCAGATACTTTCCAGGATGAAGTTGGTAAAGATTTGGTAAAATTATCTTTATTTATCGAAATATATACTATTATAAAAATAATAAAACAAAATATAATTCCTAAAGATATTCCAAGAGCTATTTTAGATCTTTTTTTCATTTATTTAAGTATTTTTAAAAAATAGTTGATAAAAAATATATTCTATATTTTTATTAACTTATATCTATCTTTTTTTGATATTATCAAATTTAATATTATAAATATTAAATTTAAGATTCTTTTGGTAGATCAGAAATTTCAGGTGGATAACATTTTTTTAAACATGCATCTAATTTATCATAATTCCAATTCCAATAATAATATTTACAACTATTATTTACACATTTATAATGACCACCATAATAACCAATTACAAGATATAGAGTAAATAAAATTGTAAATATAATCAGTATTATTATAATAATTTTAGCTATTTGTTCTGATTCCATAATTTTTATATAAATTCAATAATTTATTGATAAATTTTTTTAACTTCATCTATTGAAATAACTTTTTTCCCTAATCTTTTATTAACTTCATTATGAAAATGAACAAAAAATTCAAACAAATTTTTTCTAGATGAAACAATAATATCTAAATCATTAAATCTTTCTTGTATGTAAGAAGATGCATGGGCTTCACAAGTTTCACATGGAATCATAACTGGAATACCTAAAATAAAATTTTTCATTCTATATTTCCAAGCTGGTGTAGGATTTATAGGATAGTTATTAGATCCATTATGTAATGTAAACCAAAATGCTGAACCCCAAGTTTCCGGAGCTATTCCAGGATTATATTTCTTCCATTCATTAGGTGTATCATTTATATTTATACTAATATTTTTCTCTTCTTCTTTGTTTGCAGGTTTATTAGGAATAAATTCTTCACGTGTTGGAACACTATATTGATTATTATATAAATGATAAGTTGGATACGAATTATTCATTATATTATTAGATTTAGAGTAAATCATTTATTTTTAAGTAAAAATAATTTTAAATATCTTCAAAAATAATTTCTCTATAAAAATTTTTCTTCA
>MDTB01044848.1_pt1 | contig 14764 bp, 15 predicted proteins | sample 811161 | NCBI WGS metagenome assembly MDTB01 (sample SAMN05326650, study PRJNA326480) | marine metagenome | isolation source: seawater | place: Mediterranean Sea | collected 2009
CCATGATCAAACTCTCAAGTTTAATAACGGCGCACACTAGCTTTAATAACTTTAAATAAATAAAGTTACTTTCGTTAAAGTGTGTACGACAAATTTCTTTTATTAACCTAACCGTCCACACTTCTCTTCTCTATATTAACAATTTAAAAAAGCTAAATTTTCTTAAGTTAGAAAATTGAACACAAAAAGCAGCTCTGAAACCCGCTAAAAGTAAGTTTTTTGAGTGATTATTGCGAAACGCTGTTATATTGGAATATAAAAATTAATCAAGACGTATATTTAGCAAAAAAATCAATAAAAACAACGTTTTTAACACTACCTGACATTGAAAATTACAATTTTTTTTTATATAGAAATGGTTAATGAGAACAAATCTTATTTTATCAAATTTAAGTAGAATTTCGACGGGTCTGGTAAAGAAATACGTCTTTTTTAAAAAAATAAAGCCTGTTTATTTTTTCCTTGGTTTGTTGTTAATTATAATTGTTTATTCATCAGTTCTAATTAATTCTAACTTAAAAGCAAAAAGAACAAAGCAGATAAGTTCTTTTCTTTCAAATAATCAAACAGTTTTGCTAAGAAACTATATATTTAATAAGATAAAATCACCCTATTTAGAATATGATTATATCGTTAAAAATAACGATACAATTGAAAGTATTTTAAAAAAATTTAGCGTTAAAAAAAGTGAGGTGGCTTTAATTGTAAAGAAGATAAAGAAAAAAGATTTGTCTAATATATCGCCAGGTCAAAAGATAAAATTTATATTAAAAAAATCAGAAAACGGTAAGGATTTAGAAATTTTTAAAATCAATTATCCAATTTCAAAAACTACATTTGTTCGTATTGATAAAAGGAAAGATGGTATTGAAATAACAAAAAATATAACACAACTTTATAAAAGAAGAGTTGTGGTGCAAGGTAATATATCTAATAATTTATATAAATCTGCTTCAGTCGCTGGTATGGAGCCAAGTATAATTATAGAATTTGCAAGAATTTTTGGTTTTGAGGTTGATTTTCAAAGAGACATTAGAAAAGGTGATGAGTTTCAAGTTATGTATGAAAGGTACACTAATGACAGAAATAAAATAGTAAAAACTGGAAAAATTTTGTATGCATTTTTAAACGTGAATAATCAAAAAATTAAATTATATAGGTTTGAGCAAAAAAATGATTACGATTTTTATGACGAAAAAGGTAAAAGTATTAGAAAAGCGCTAATGAAAACTCCTATCAATGGTGCAAGACTTTCGTCTCCATTTGGTAACAGAAAACATCCTATATTAGGTTTTACCAAACATCATAATGGAACTGATTTTGCTGCACCAACCGGAACACCAATAATGGCATCTGGGAATGGTACAGTAATTAAAGCTGGTTGGTGTGGGAATGGCGGGAACTGTGTTCGAATTAGACACAACTCTTCATACACAACTGGCTACGGCCACATGTCTAAAATTGCTACAAGAACAGGCAGAAGAGTCAAACAAGGTCAAATTATTGGTTATGTAGGAAACACTGGTATGTCAACAGGACCACATTTGCATTACACAGTTTCACATAATGGAAAATTTATTAATTCACAGAAATTAAAATTACCGTCAGGAAAAATATTAAATGGTGAGGAAAGAAAAGAATTTGAGCTTCAAAGAATTAAATTAGATGTAGCTCTAGGCGAATTACTTTCTAGATCTTAATTTTAATAAGACTATTTATTTGTTTCGATGTTGGAAGTTTCTGTTGCTATATTTTTCTGATTAACCTCTGATAATATTCTTGAATAATGATCTGAATGCTGAAGATAATTCTCATGTAAAATTTTATCTCCCATTCCCAAAGCTTCCTTTGCTAAATTTTTATACTTTTCAATTATTCTTTCTAAGTTATGTGGATTCTTACTCACATTGTTAGCCCTAAAAAAGTTATTTCTATGCCCATCAATGCTGGGCATTCCATTATTTTTCAAGTGTCCATTTGATCTTCTTCCAGAATAATGCTTATTAGATCTTGGCCTAAATCTTCTTATTTTTCCATTTTTCATATTTTAGATATGTATGTAGTATTTATATCAAAAACTTTGTAATTTATTTTTTTTTCAAATTTTTTCTTTTTTTTTATAAAAGAGTGCTAAAAATACAACGAACATTATTTTTATAGTCTCTTATTTTTTTTATCTCTTTAAAACCATAATGTTTTAAAATCTCAATTACTGAAAAGTATTGTCCTCTTCCAATTTCTAATGCTAAAATTCCATTTAGCTTGAGGATGTTTTTGGATTTGTAAATAACTTTTCTAATTACGTCAAGTCCATCATTACCACCGTTTAATGCTTTTTTAGGTTCAAATTTCTTGATATCCTCTGATAATTGGTTGATTTCTCTTTTAACAACATATGGTGGGTTGGAAACAATTAAATCAAACTTTTTATTAAATATTTGATCAATTGATAAGCACTTAAGTCTTATTCTATTAGCTAGATGGGGGTTTTTAAGATTTATTTTAGAAATAGCTATAGCTTTATTGCAAATATCAATACCTATTCCATTGCTATGGTGTAACTCATTTAAAATTGAATATGATATACATCCTGTTCCAGTCCCAACATCTAAAAAAAATAAATTTTTCTTTATAAATAATTTAATTATAGGGTCAATCAAAAGCTCGGTTTCAGGCCGTGGTATTAATGAATTTTTTGAGACAAAAAAATCCTTACTTCGAAACTCTTTCTTGTTAACAATGTAGGCAACAGGCTCATTTTTTAATCTTCTTAAAATCATTTTATTAAATCTATTTACATCAAACCTAGATATAATATTCTCATTTATCAAAAGTCTCTCCCTATTTACTTTAAGTATATGAGATAAAATAATTTCTGAGTCCAATCTATATGTATTAATATTTCCATCTCTTAATAACTTAGATCCAAAATCAATTACTTCTGATGTTTTCATTTTATGATAAACTTTTAAGTTTTAGGTCCTGATCTTTTAATCTTAAATTCTCATTCATCTCCTCATGAATTTCGCCTTTCAAAAACTCATCCAATTTGTGCAGCGTTAAGTTAATTCTATGATCTGTAACTCTTCCTTGTGGAAAATTGTATGTACGTATCCTCTCTGATCTATCACCAGAGCCAATTTGGCTTTTTCTGTCGGATGATCTTTCTTTTTCTCTTTTTAACCTTTCTGCTTCATATAATCTGGCTCTTAAAATTTTTAAAGCCTTAGCTTTATTTTTATGTTGGGATTTTTCATCCTGTTGTGTCACTACAATACCTGAGGGAACGTGGGTTACTCTTACAGCGCTGTCTGTTGTATTGACTGATTGTCCACCAGGGCCACTAGACCTGAACACATCTATTCTTAAATCTCCATCATTTATCTTTATATCCACATCCTCCGCCTCAGGTAATATTGCTACGGTAGCTGCTGAAGTATGAACTCTTCCTTGGGTTTCGGTATTTGGAACTCTTTGCACTCTATGAACACCAGACTCATATTTTAAATAAGAATAAATACTATTTCCTTTAACTGAAAATATTACTTCCTTAAATCCACCAGCTTCGCTTTTAGAAATACTTATTAATTCTATTTTCCATTTTTTTTTGAACAAACTTTTTCGTACATTCTATAAAGATCTGCTGCAAATAAAGTTGCCTCTAAACCCCCTGTGCCTGCTCTAATCTCTACGATTGCATTTTTTTCATCATCACGGTCTTTAGGTAAAAGAAATATCTTAAGTTTTTTTTCGTAAATCTCCTTTTTAGTTTCTGCTGTTTCAAGTTCTTTTTCAGCCATAGCTATAATTTCACTGTCATTTTTCTTATCATTTATTAAGTTATTTAAATCCTTTTTATTTTTTTCAAAATTCAAATATTCTTTAGCCGTATTTATAATATTTTTAAGATCTGAGTATTCTTTTGATTTCTTAGCAAACAATTTTGTATCAAATTCTCCGCTTGATAATTCTTTTTCTAAAGAATTATATTTCTCTATAATATTTTTTACCTTATCCGTTGGTATCATGAAATTTAATTTATATTTTCTTTGGCTTTTGACTCAACTAACTCTACAACTTTTTTTATAATATCTTTATTAAGAACTTTGTTGTGTGGTATTCCAGATAAATAAAATAGATTGTTGCCATCCCCTCCTCCTGTTAAACCAATATCAGTTTGCGCTGCCTCTCCTGGTCCATTTACTACGCATCCAATAATTGAAAGTGTTAGAGGTTTTTTAATGTGCGATAATTTATCTTCTAAAATTTTGACAGTATCTATAACTGGAAATGCTTGTCTTGCGCAGGATGGGCAAGAAATTATTTGAACTCCTCTTGATCTTATTCCAATTGCACTCAAAATTTCATAACCAGCCTTAATTTCCTCAATTGGATCTGCTGATAAAGATACTCTTATTGTGTCACCTATGCCTTCCATTAAAAGTTTCCCCATACCAATTGAAGATTTTATGCTTCCTGTGAGTAGACCACCAGCCTCAGTAATACCAAGATGGAGTGGATAATCATGTAATTTTGATAAACCTTCGTAAGCCTTGACTGCTAAAAAAACATCTGATGACTTAACGCTAATTTTAAAATTTTGAAAATCATTATCCTCTAAAATTTTAATATTATGTTCTGCGCTCTCTATTAAAGCTTCTGGACATGGTTCCTTGTATTTTTCCAAAATATTTTTCTCAAGTGAGCCTGCATTTACTCCAATTCTAATCGCACAATCATAATCCTTGGCTGCTTTGATTACTTCTTTTATTCTGTCTTTCGAACCAATGTTTCCAGGATTAATTCTTAAACATTTTGCCCCAGATTTTGCTGACTCTATCGCTCTTTTATAATGAAAATGTATATCTGCAACAATTGGTACGTTTGTTCTTTTTGTTATTTTTTTTAGAGCTTTTGTTGACTCCTCATCAGGACAAGAAACCCTAACTATATCAGCTCCAGCTTCTTCTAACTTGTTTATTTGTTTAATAGTCGCTTCATAATCAGTAGTAAGAGTATTTGTCATCGATTGAACAGATATTAAAGAGTCGCCGCCAACGTAAACATTTCCAACTTTAATTTTTCTAGTCTTTTTTCTTTTTATTATTCGGTGAGGTCTAATTTGCATTTTTAATCTAAATTAAAAGTCTTATGTAATTTTTTTACAGCATCTATAGTTGATTTCTCATCTATAATTACTGAGATTTTTATTTCAGATGTAGAAATTGCTAACATATTAATTTTCTCTTCTGCTAAAGATCTGAACATTTTAAAAGTTATTCCTGGAGTAGCTACCATCCCAGCTCCAACAATTGATATTTTTGAAACTTTATCATTCATATACATTTTTTCATACTTTATTTTTTTATTTGATTTTATTAGCGAAATTGCATTTTTACTGTCTTGTCTTTTGGTAGTAAATGTTAAATCAGTTTTTTTGCCATCAGTAGAAATATTTTGGATAACCATATCAACATTAATATGATTTTTTGATAATGGTTCAAAAACATCTGCTGCAACACCAGGTTTGTCATAAACACCTAAAAGTGTAATTTTTGCATCATCCTTTGAATAAGCAACTCCAGTAACTGCTTTATTAAAATTTACATTATCTTGATTTGTAATTTCTGTTCCCTTTCTATCTGTAAAAGTTGATTTTACATGAATTGGAATCTCTCCCATCATTGCAGCTTGAACAGCAGAAGATTGCATTACTTTTGCTCCGAGAGACGAGAGTTCTAACATTTCTTCATATGAAATTTTATCAATTTTTTTTGCCAAAGGTATTTTATTTGGATCTGACGAATATACTCCATCAACGTCAGTATAAATTTCACAACTATCTGTATCAAAAATTTTTGCAATTGCTACTGCTGTTGCATCTGAGCCTCCCCTACCAATTGATGTGATATCTCCATTTTTTGATACTCCCTGAAAACCTGGAACTATAGCGACACCTCCTGAAGATAAATAATCATTTACACCTTTTGTATTCATATAAATTATTCTAGCATTGGTGTGGTCTCCATCAGTAATAATTGGAATTTGCCAGTTCAACCAAGATTTAGATTTGACACCTATATCATTTAATGCTCCTGACATAAGTGCTGAGGTAACCTGCTCTCCCGAAGTTAATAATACATCAAGCTCCCTTTTATTAAATTTTTTTGATATGGACTTTGAATGGGCAACTAAATTATTGGTAGTTCCAGCCATAGCAGAAACAACTACGATTAACTTGTTTCCATTATCGTGCTCTTTTTTGATAATTTTTGCCGCATGTTGAATTCTTTGTATTGAACCAACAGATGTTCCGCCAAACTTTAACACTTTTTTTGCCATACTTAGATTTTATTATAAAATAATTAAGTTAAAATTAAGTTTTTTTTTAAATATAATAATGAAATAAATGACTACAGTAAACAAAGATGAAATTCAAAAGTTTTCAAAGATTGCGGATGAGTGGTGGGATGTAAAAGGTAAGTTTAAACCTTTGCATATGTTTAATCCTATAAGGATCAAGTACATAAAGGACAAATGCATGTCCCATTTTAAATTGGACCAAAATAAAGTTCGACCACTTTCCTCATTAAAAATTTTAGATATAGGTTGTGGTGGTGGTTTAATAAGTGAGCCTATGTGTAGGTTGGGGGCAAAAGTTACCGGAATAGATGCGTCAAATAAAAATATATCAGTAGCAAAACTACATGCAAAAAAAAATGGTCTAAAAATTAACTATATAAATACCTCGCCTGAAAAAAAAATTATTCAGGATAAATTTGATATTATTTTAAATTTAGAAATAATTGAACATGTCGATAACGTAGATCTATTTTTAGAGTCATCGAGTAAACTTCTTAATAAGAATGGAATAATGTTTATTGCAACAATTAATAGAACTTTTGAGTCATATGTTAAAGCAATTGTAGGGGCTGAATATATTTTGAGATGGTTACCAATTGGAACACACGAGTGGAATAAGTTTTTAAAACCTGAGGAAATTCAAAATAAACTAAAAAAATTGAACTGTAAAAACTTAAGTCTAGATGGTTTTAGTTATAATTTATTTTCGCAAGAATGGAGAAATTCAAAAGATTGCTCTGTAAATTATATAATTGTTTCTGGGAAAAATTAATTATCCTTATCTTTTACCCAAGGAATAGTTGTGAGATTTATACCTTCTTCTTTTAATTCGTTAGTCTCATCAAGAGTTGCGGTTCCGTATATATTTTTTTTTTTTATTTTCATCATAATAAATTTTTCTAACTTCTCTTGGAAAATTATCACCTACGTAATCAAAATTTTTCTCAATAAACTTTCTTAATTTTACTAAGTCTTTTTTAATTTTCTTAATTTCTTTATTTGAAAAGGTTGATTCATTTCTATTTGATATGCTTGGAGACATTATAGATTTTTTTACAGATTTGGTTTTGCAAAATACACATTCAATCATTTTTTTTTTTAACTAATTTTTCAAATTCTTTTGAGTCTGAAAACCAACTTTCGAATTCGTGTTTGTTTTTACATTTTAAATTGTACTTAATCATTAATTTCTATAATCTGCATTAATATTAATATACTCGTTTGTTAAATCGCATGTGTAACACTCAAAGATTCCTTGTCCTAATTTTAAATTAACCTCAATTAGTAAGTCGTCCCATTTCATGTACTCTTTTAATTTTTCTTCATTGTAGTCGTCAGAGATTTTGCCTTTTTCGGCAACCTTTAGTTCTCCAAATTTAATCTCTATTTTATCTGATGACACTTTTTCCCCTGACTTTCCAATAGCCATAATTATTCTCCCCCAATTTGGGTCTTCGCCAGCCATTGCAGTTTTAAATAAAGGAGAATTAGCAATTGAAAATGCAATATTTTTTGCCATTTGTTGAGATCTTGCATTAATAACTTTTACAGTTATAAATTTTTTTGCTCCTTCTCCATCGCTTACAATTTGCTTAGCAAGATTGAGGAGAAGTCTTTGAAGCGCCATTTCAAAATCTTTAAGTCTAGGATCTAAAACATTATATATTTTTCCAGTTTTAACTTTGTTGCTTGAAAATATTGCAACCATGTCGTTTGTAGAAGTATCGCTGTCCACTGTAATTGCATTAAAGGTATTCGTCATGGCTCTTTTCAACAAACTTTTTAAAAATATGGAAGGTATATCTGCATCTGTAAAAACGAATGCCAACATAGTCGCCATGTTTGGTGATATCATGCCCGAACCTTTTGCAATTGCTGAAAGTCTAATATCTTTGTTCCATATTCTGCACTCTTCATAAGCTAATTTTGGTCTTGTATCGGTTGTCATTATTGAAGAAGCGGCTTTAAACCAAATAAATTTATTCTGTTTTTCTCTTAGTTTTTCTACCAATTGGGGAGTATTACTTTTTATTCTTTGAGTTGGAAATTTTTCCCCAATTACTCCTGTTGAAGCAAAAAGAATTTCGTTCGGCTTGATAACTTGACTTGTGCCTTCTTCTTTCTGAGCCTCTCTAAGTGTCAGATTTTTAGCCAGGTTTTTTGATAAATTTTCTAAAGCTTCTTTGCCTTGAGTTCCGGTAAATGTGTTGGCATTTTTTGTATTAACAAGTAAAGCTTTAATAAATTTTTTTCTAATTTGCCTATTCCAGGTTATTGACTCGGAGCAAATAGAGTTGCTTGTATAAACTGCCGCATAGTTTGCTCCGTCTTTAAAATAAAATAAGCAAAGGTCGTCCCTGCCTGTGCCGTATAAATCAGCTGAAATGGCTGAAATCTCTAATCCTTCAATGGGTTGAAGTTCTTGAAATTCACCCATTTTTGATAGCTTAGGTTTATTTTTTAAAAAATTTTTTACGTTAATAGTCATGTAAATATCTTATTTTATCACTATATATATATATGAAATTAATGATTATATAAAACTAACATATGAAATTTATAACAAAAGCTCTAAATAAATTATTTAAAAGTAGCAATCAACTAGAATTAAATAAAATACAAGCAATTGTGGCTAAAATTAATGAAATGGAGAAAAATTTCTCTAAATATAAAAGAGAAAATTTCATTGAAAAAACAAGTGAATTAAAAAGAAACATATCTGAGGGTCGAAGTTATGACGAAATTCTACCAGAGGCTTTTGCTTTAGTAAGAGAGGCGGCAAAACAAATTTTGGGTGAAAGACATTTTGATGTTCAATTAGCCGGGGGTATTTTTCTTCATCGGGGATATGTATCTGAAATGAAAACTGGAGAAGGAAAAACTTTGGTATCAACACTTCCTGCTTATCTAAATGCATTGGGTGGTAAAGGTGTTCACATCGTTACTGTAAATGACTATCTGGCGAAAAGAGATTCGGAATGGATGGGGCAAATATATAAATATTTAGGATTAGAAACGGGTTGTATAACTAATGAATTAGATGACATTGAAAGAGAGAAAAATTATAAAAAAGATATAACGTATGCAACAAATAATGAACTTGGTTTTGATTACTTGAGAGATAATATGAAATATAATATTTCTGAAATGGTACAAAAAAATAGAAACTTCTGTATCATTGATGAGGTAGACAGTATACTAATAGATGAGTCTAGAACTCCTCTTATTATTTCTGGTGGTATTGAAGATAAATCAGATCAATATTTTATATCAAATAAATTTATAAAAAATTTAGAAAAGAAAGACTATGAGCTAGATGAAAAAAATAAGAATGCAATTTTAACTGATGTTGGTATCGATAATGTTGAAAAAATGTCAAGAACTACAGGTATATTAAAAAATAATAATTTTTACGATCCAGAAAATTTAAATTTAGTTCATCATATAAACCAAGCACTAAAGGCGAATTTTTTATTTCAAAAGGATAAAGATTATATTGTAAAAGATGATCAAATAAAAATTATAGATGAGTTTACTGGTAGAGTTTTAGAAGGAAGGAGATTTTCTGACGGACTACACCAAGCTATTGAAGCTAAAGAAAATGTAGAGATACAAAAAGAAAATCAAACACTTGCATCAATAACATACCAAAATTATTTTAGATTGTATAAAAAATTGGCTGGTATGACTGGTACCGCGATGACGGAGGCTGAGGAACTCTTTGATATATATAAATTAAAAGTAATTAGTATTCCTACAAACAAAGAAATGGTAAGAAAAGATAATAATGATCAAGTCTTTAGAACTGAAGAGGAAAAAAATTACGCAATACTCAACAAAGTAAAAGAGTGCAACTCTATTGGTCAGCCAGTGCTGGTAGGAACTACAAGTATCGAGAATTCTGAGAAGATATCGAAAATTCTAAAAGAAAATAAATTAAATCATAATGTTTTGAACGCAAAACAACACGAGAAAGAAGCTAATATAATAGCTGAGGCAGGAAAAGTAGGAATGATTACAATTGCCACTAATATGGCAGGTAGGGGTACTGACATACAATTAGGTGGAAATAAACAGTTTCTACTAAAAAGTAATCAAAATACTGAACAAGAAAATGAAGAATTAAAAACTAATAAAGAGAAAGTTAAAAATTTAGGTGGTTTGTTTATTGTAGGAACTGAGAGACATGAGAGTAGACGAATAGATAATCAGTTAAGAGGTAGATCTGGTAGACAGGGTGATCCTGGATCATCTGTATTCTATATAAGTCTTGAGGATGATTTGATGAGAATTTTTGGTGGGGGATCAATAGACGGCATGTTAAAAAAATTAGGTTTGAAAAAAAATGAATCTATAAACCATCCATGGATTAATAAAGCAATTGAAAGAGCACAACAAAAAGTCGAAGCAAGAAACTTTGAAATAAGAAAAACTCTTTTAAAATTTGATGATGTTATGAACGACCAAAGAAAAATTATTTTTGGACAAAGATTAGAAATTCTTCAAAATAATGATATAAAAGATATGATTGTTTCATTTCTCAGTGAAATAAATAAAAATTTAGAATTAGCTCACCAAAATTTCACTAAAAATAATAATTTGAAAACATTTTCAAACGAAATTAAAACAAATTATGGAAATGCTTTTGATGATAGAGATATAGAAAAATTTTCAAAAATGAAGACAAAAGAAATTAGCAAACATTTTATCGACTTTTTTCAAGAAAAAAGGGAAGAGAGAATTAAGGTTTTAGGTGATAATCAAAATAATGAAATCGAAAAAAGAGTCTTTTTACAAATATTGGATTTTTTATGGAGATCTCACTTGCAATATTTGGAACAATTAAGACAAGTTATTGGACTTAGAAGTTATGGACAAAAAGATCCTCTAGCTGAGTTTAGAAGAGAAGCATTCGAGCTATTTGAGAATTTGCTGTTTAAAATTAAAACTGAAACTTTAAAATTCTTAATTAACACCAACGTAGTTGTTGAAGAGAAAAATGATGTATCTAAACAAAAAACTTTTATAAAAAAAAGAAAAATTTCACGGAACGATCCATGTTCTTGTGGTTCAGGTAAAAAGTATAAATACTGTCACGGTAGAGTTGCATAATTTAATGAATTTTGATTTACCAAAAAAAATTTCTATTTTTCCCTTAAGAGGAGCAATATTTTTTCCTAAAACTAATCTGCCCCTAAATATTTTCGAAAAGAGATACGTAAATATGGTTGAGGATGCGTTAAAAGGTGACAAATATATTGGCATGATACAATCAAATAAGGTAGACGGTGGTGTTTTTAAAGTAGGATGTTTAGGGAAAATTGATAGGTATGAAAGAATGTCTGACGGGAGAATTTTAATAAATTTAAAAGGCTTATCTAGATTTAGAATAAAGGAGGAAATTGAAAATAAAAAACTATATAGAGAATTTTTAGTGAATTATGATGATTTTAAAAAAGATATAAATCTAAAAGAATATAAAGTAAAAGATGAATTGCTCATTAAACTAATTAACAATTCAAAAAAATATTTTTACCAACAAGGTATGCTAATTGACTGGAAGGAAATATCTAAATTAGAAGCTTTTCAGCAAATCTATACTTTGGCAATGATATCGCCTTTCTCTTCTAGTGAAAAACAAAAAGTTTTAGAAGTTGCTGATTTAAATGAGGCTGCTAATACTTTAAATGAAATAACAAAATTTGGTTTTTATGAAGATAATATGGATAAAGACAAGCTTCAGTAAAACTTAAATATAAATTTTATCTGCTAAACCATAACATAGGGTTGCACTTAATAATGTGAGAATACTTGGTGCAATAACTTGTTCTATTGACGTTTTTTTTGTATGGCCAAGTTTGTTAATAAAATGGTTGTATACACCAATAAAAAATAAAACCAAATTCTGAACAAACACTAGATTGAAAAAAGCCCAAGCAGCTTCAACTCCATTTTCTCTTACAAAAAGAATATATAAAGCCATTAAGATTGAGCCAATGAAAAATCCTCCAAAAAATCTGACTATGCCTGCTGAAGTTACGTCCATACCGTATTGTTTAATAAAAGATTTTGTGCCGATGACAGATTTAAAAGCATAAACTCCATAAGCTAAGAAGTGAATTAAAAATACTGCTAAGTAAAAAATGTTGTTAAATTTTGCTACCATTTAATTACGTTAAATTAATTTGACTCTCTAGTATTCTTATTAAATGACTGAGTAAATGGTATTGGCACAACTGTCGCATTAACAGGTTTGTTTGAATATTTTTTTGGCAAATGAACTTTATATTTTTTTCCAAAGTTACCGATTGGAAAACCATTTGCGCTTAAATTTCCCTCAAATGGCACATAACCCATAGCTATATTTGTGCCTTTTTCAGGATGGTACCAAGGAGAGGTAATAAATCCAACTGGCTTACCTCCATTGTCATTTGATATTAACCAAAAGTCGTTTGCATAATCTTCAATTGGCTTACCGCCCATTTCTAAACCTACAAGTTGAAGCTTATATGGTTTTTTCCCATTTTTAATCTGTTCTTTCATTTTCTCCAATGCATCTTTACCTACATAATCTGTTTTTTTATCCCATGCTCCTTTACCTGATAAAGAAACTTGATAACCAAGATTACATTGAAATGGGTTGTGCTCGTGATCTAAATCCTGACCCCAAGATAATATTCCGGCTTGTATTCTTCTATGGTGCGCTGGTGCTATAACCATTAATTTATGTTTCTTTCCAGCTTTAAGCACAGTATTCCACATATCTTCGGCATACAAAGTTGCATTTCTTAAATAAATTTCATAACCAGCTTCACCTGAAAAACCTGATTGTGAAATTATACAATCCCTACCACCTATTTTCGCTTTAGCCAAACCGTAGAAAGGAATATTATCCATATCTACTTGGTCTCCCACCAAATCTTTCATTAAAGCTTTAGATTTTGGTCCTTGGATTTGAACTGGACAAGCGTCAATTTCATCTATTTCAACATTAAATCTTTTGTCTGAATTAACACCCTGCAGATACAAACCAATGTCAGAGTCAGATAAACTAAACCAAAATTCATCATCTTCAACTCTCAGTAAAACAGGATCGTTAAGAACACCACCTTTATAATTACAAAGTATTACATAACGCCCTCTCATAGTTGAAATTTTTGATGCATCTCTTGTAATTACATAATCAACAAATTTTTCTGCATCTGGACCTTTTACACGAATTTGTCTTTCAACTGCTACATTCCACATTGTGACGTGATTTTTTATAGCTTGATATTCAACCATCGCACCACCTTTTTCAGGTCTTACATATCCTCTTGGATGGTATATACGATTATAAACTGTGGCTCTCCAACAACCAGCTTTCATAGATAAATGCCAATAAGGAGATTTTCTGACTCGGGTTGAGATTAACATTTCTACTTTCGTAGGGCCGCTTTGTCTTAAATTGTATGGAACTTGTCTGTCTGATTGATCAACTGAGGTTTCGTGTTTTACTTTATCGTAATTTACTTTTTCAACTTTATAAGAGTTGGGTACCTTTTTAGGCATAATTATTTTTTATTAACCATTTATTGGTTTCTTTTAATCCACCAAAAGTATAGATATGAAAATTACCTGTGGATTTTTTAACTTGGTCAATTAATTCATTTGGATCTGATGGTTTTAACAAATTCATCGCTTTAGCAGCATTAGATTTAATAAAGTTCAAAGAATTTTTAGCTCCAACAATATTTGCAAATTTTATAAGATTCATTAATTTTAAGGGTCCTGTGATTCCAACATGAACTGGTAAAGTTTGTTTTGAAATAAATTTATTTATTGGTTCTGGATTTAAAAGCCACTGAGTGACAATATAGTCTGCGAATGGTTTTTTATCTTTCAACGCTTTCTCCAAATCAGAATCCGATATATCAGGGGACCCCTCAGGATGTCCAGCGATTCCTATCTTAAAACTTTCAAATAATCCTGTCTCTAAAATCTGCAACGAGCAGTGGTAATCGCCTATTGGTTCAGAGCTACCACCTATAACGAGAGCTTGTTTTACGCCATAATCCTTACACATCGAAACGTATTCTTTTAACTGGTTTAAATTTTTAATAGATCTTGCAGGAAAATGAGGAACGGGATTAAACCCGGATTGGACTAGTTCTTTTGCCTTTTGGGCAACTTCTCTAAAATCATTTCCAGGAAGCATTGTTATGTAAACATCTTTAACCTTTGGTAAAACAGAAAGGTCAGTTTTCATTGTTATCTCTAAAGAAAAGTTCATTTTTTTCGGATATACCAGTCAAACCTATGTGATGTCCAGAGATATTCTGTTGAGGTGGCCTTGGTTTGAATCGCACAAACGACACATACCTTTTCAGGGTACTGCTCTACTACTGAGCTACAAGGCCAA
>MDTB01153384.1_pt1 | contig 14764 bp, 15 predicted proteins | sample 811161 | NCBI WGS metagenome assembly MDTB01 (sample SAMN05326650, study PRJNA326480) | marine metagenome | isolation source: seawater | place: Mediterranean Sea | collected 2009
ATAAAACTTCATATCATAAAAAAAAAATCTAAAATTTTAAGGAGACCTATAGAATTATTTAAAAAAAAATTATTAATAATTGGTTTTGGTGGCATTGGAAATAGTATTTGTGAAAGATTATCAGGATTTGGAATGAAGATAGATGTTATGTCAGAGGATCTTCCCATATTACAAAGTAAAGTAGAAAATTTTTTTCAAATAAAAAAATTAAAAAGTATTACTAAAAATTATGATGTGATAATTTCAGCAGCTCCATTGACAAAAAAAACTATAAAAATTTTTGATAAAAATTTCTTTAAGTCAATGAAGAAAAATAGTATTTTCATAAATGTTTCAAGAGGAAGATTAGTAGACACTAAAGCGCTTTTAGATAAAAAAATAATTGATAAATTTTGGGGAGTAGGTTTAGATGTTATCGATCCAGAACCATTACCATTTAACCATTTTCTAAGAAAAAAACATAACATAATAATTACAGACCACACAGCAGGCCTATCTGACTATAATAGACAAAGAGCTTACGATTTGATCATTACAAATTTAATAAGATTCTCTAGGAAAGAAAAATTATTTAACATTGTAAATAAATCTGAGGGATATTAAAAAATGATAGATAAATACCCATTTGTACAAATTGAAGCTGTAGAGCAGTATGAAAAAGCTGCTGAAGGAGATGTAAAATTATATCCCTCATTAGAATTGGTAAGACTTGAAAAATGGTTTTTTAAATCTAAAAAAGGTAAGCTTTTAGAATACGCTTTTGGAAGTGGATGCAATACAATCCACTTGTCTAAATGTGGTTATAGTATTTATGGTTTAGATGTTTCTAAAAATTGGGTAAAAAAAACTAGAAAGAGAATGAAAAAAATTAAAGGAATTAAAAGTCCTAAACTTGATTATTTAAAACCGGTGTCAAAGAAATTGCCATATAAAAAAAATACTTTTGATTATATTGTCGTTATGAGTGTGCTTTCTTTACTAGGATCTGAACGGAAAGTAAAAAATTTACTTAAAGAATTTAAAAGGGTATTGAAAGTTGGAGGAAAGATTATTTTAGATATAAACGATCAGGCATCAGATTTTTCTGGAAAAGAAAATAAAGTTAGCAAAAATGTTTTTATAGCAAGACCAATAGACGGTCTAATTAAAACTTACTGTTTAAAAAGTGCAAAAGACTTTGAAAATTTGATAAAAAGATATTTTAAAATTAAAGATGTAGGTTTTTCCTCGCATAAAGTTGTAGGGAGAACTATTACTGAATTTATAATTTGTGGTCAAAAATAGTTTATGAACATATTTAAAAACAAAGTGATTTTTATAACTGGTGGAACTGGATCTTTCGGCCAAAGATGTGTTGAAACTTTATTAAAGTTTAATCCAAAAAAAATCATTATTTTTTCTAGAGATGAATTAAAACAATTTGAGATGGCAAATAGATTTAAAAATAAACTATTAAGATTTTTTTTAGGAGATGTTAGAGATCTTTCTAGACTAGAAGTAGCCATGCAAAGTGTTGATTATGTTATTCATACTGCAGCATTAAAACAAGTACCCGCAGCTGAATATAATCCTATGGAATGCATTAAAACAAATATTATCGGTGCAGAAAATATAATAAAATCAAGTCTCAAAAATAATATAAAAAAAATAATAGCTTTATCTACTGACAAAGCAGCTAATCCTATCAACTTGTATGGTGCGACTAAGCTTTGTTCCGATAAACTTTTTATTAACGCTCATCATTTAAGAGGTGATTTGGACAGCACATTTGCAGTAGTTAGATATGGTAATGTTGTTGGTTCAAGAGGTTCTGTTTTACCATTTTTTAAAGAGTTGATTAAAAATAAAAATACTTCTCTACCAATAACTCATAAAGACATGACAAGATTTTGGATTACTTTAGATGAAGGAATCAAATTTGTTTTAAATTGTTTTAAATTGATACAGGGTGGTGAATTATTTATTCCAAAAATGCCATCAATTAAAATAACGGATTTAGCAAAATCTTTGAAAGAAGATGTTAAATTTGAATACATCGGTATTCGACCTGGAGAAAAGATCCACGAAACATTATGCCCTTACGAATCATCGAGAGATACAATTGAATTTAAAAAATATTTTGTAATTCGTCCCAGTACAGATTTTAGTAAAGGTAAAAGTAAAAATTATTTATCAAGCTTAGAAAAAGAAAAAGGAAAAATAGTTTCAGACAACTTTATTTATAGCTCTGATAAAAATCCCCATTTTTTAAAGATTAATGAGATTAAAAAACTAAATAATTAACTAAAAATGTGTATCGCAATCATTACTGCAAGATTAGGCAGTAAAAGATTAAAAAAAAAAAATATTAAATCTTTTTTTGGAAAACCTGTGATTTCTTACCCAATAAAAGCCTGTAAAAAAAGTAAGATCTTTAAAAAAATAATAGTTTCAACGGAAAGTAGATTGATCGCAAGTATCTCTAAAACATTTGATGCTACTATTCCTTTTTTGAGATCAAGGAGTCTTTCAGATGATTTAACAGGAACTTTACCAGTAGTGAGAGACGCTATTCAAAGATTGAAGCTTAGCCCCAAGTCAATAATTTGCTGTATATATCCTGTGACTCCCTTGACAACATATAAAACTTTAAAAAAAGCATATAGACTATTTAAAACGTCTAAATGTAGTTTTTTATTTCCAGTGCTAAAAATAAATAAAAAAAAAAAAGATTCTTTTCAACTTAGCGAAAAAAAAATAATTCAAAAAACGAATAAGTCTAAAAATTATTACGTAGATGCAGGTCAGTTTTATTTTGGATCAGTAAAAAATTTTTTGAAAAAAAAATCTCTTCATTTCTCTGGCTCCTCTAGAGGAATGATAATATCATCCAATCTAGCGATTGATGTAAATACAAATAATGATTGGAAAAAACTAAAAAAATTATATAGAAGAAATAATATACATGCTGAAATTTAGTACTCAAACAATCAATAATTCAGACATAAACTCCGTTAAGAAAGTTCTCAGATCAGATTTTTTAACTCAAGGACCTAAAGCTGAAGAATTTGAAAATAAAATAAAAAGAATTACTGGTGCAAAATATTGTATTTCTGTTAACAGCGCATCATCCGCATTGTTAATATCATGTTTATCACTTCAACTTAAAAAAAATGATAAAATTTGGACAGTACCAAATACTTTTGCAGCTTCTGCTAATAGTATTTTACTAAGCGGACAAAAAGTTGATTTTATAGACATTGATAATGAGAACTGGAATCTATGCATAAATTTTTTGAAAAAAAAACTTGCTAAGGCTAAAATCAAAAATCAATTACCAAAAGCTATTATAGTTGTTCATTTGGCAGGTTTGCCAGTAGATCCAAAAGAACTTAAAAGCTTATCTAAAAAATATAAATTCTCAATTATAGAGGATGCTTCTCATTCTATAGGAGCTAAATATTTTAATAAGAAAGTAGGAAGTTGTTTTTGGTCAGATTTTTGTATTTTTAGTTTTCACCCAGTAAAGATCATAACAACTGGTGAAGGTGGTTGTGTTACAACCAACAACAAAAATCTTTATGAAAGAATGTTGCTTTTGAAAAATAATGGTATCACCAAAAATCCTAAAAAATTTAAACAACGAAATCTTGGCCCATGGTATTATGAGCAACACTCTCTAGGCTATAATTTTAGGATGAATGATATTCAGGCCTCTCTAGGCTTAAGCCAGCTTAAAAGACTAAATTCGTTTGTAAATAAAAGAAATTATATTGCTCAAATATATAAAAAAAATTTAAAAAACTTGCCCCTATCCTTTCAAAATGTGGGAAATAATTTTAAAAGTTCATATCATTTATTTATTATTAAAATTAATACTAAAAAAAAATTACATTTAAAATTATTTAAATTTCTAAGGAAAAATAAAATATTTGTTAATTTACATTATTTACCCTTACATCTACATCCATTCTATAAAAGATTAAATTTTAAAAAAGGTGATTTTCCAAATTCAGAAAATTATAGTGAGAGAGCTATTTCAATTCCAATATTTCCTAATTTGACAAAAAAACAACAATTTAAAATAATAAATTTAATAAAAAGATTTTTTAAATATGAAAAAAAATAAAAGAATACTAGTATTTGCAGCTCATCCTGATGATGAAATTCTGGGCTGCGGGGGAACTTTACTTTATTACAGGAACAAGGGGTATAAAATAAAAATTATATTTATGTCTGATGGAGAGAGTTCAAGAAATATTAATATTAAAAGAAAAAATCAATTAATTGCTAAAAGAGGAGAACAAGCAAAAAAAGTATCAAAAAAATCTAAATTTATTGAACCAAAGTTTTATAATTTTCCAGATAACCGAATGGACTCAGTGCCAATTTTGGAGGTAGTTAAAAAAGTTGAACTTGAAATTAAAAATTTTAAACCGTCAATTATATTTACACATTTTGAAAACGATTTAAATATTGATCATAGAGTAACTTTTAACGCAGTTTTGACTGCTACTAGACCTAAAAGTCAAACGTTTGTAGATAAAATTTTATGCTTTGAAATTGCGTCCAGTACTAATTTTAGTTTTTATAGTGATAAAAGTAAAATCTTTAAACCAAATGTTTACATAGATATTAAAAAATTTGTTAGAAAAAAATTAGATTTATTAAAAATATACAATTCCGAAATGCGTCCCTGGCCTCACACTAGATCAATTAAAGGAATTAAATATTTGGCAAATAATCGTGGTACAGAAATTGGAATTGATAGTGCTGAGGCATTTATAAATATTAGAGAAATTATAAAATGATTTATGATTAATATACTCTTAACATGCGCTGGAAGTGAATTATCTCCTTTAATTTACAAGAAAATTAAAGAGAGTAACAGATATAGGAATACGAAAGTAATAGGAATAGATCAAAAAAATCAATTAGCTAATAAATATTTTTTTGATGACTTCTATAAAGTTAGCAAAAATAAGATAAAATACCTTAAACAAATAAAAAGTATAATAAAAAAAAAAAAAATTAATTTAATTTTGCCCGGATCAGACGAAGAAGCCTTAATATTATCTTCAAATAAGAAACTTTTAGAAAAAAAAAATTTAAAAATTGCTTGCACAAATTATAAAAATATAAAAATCTTTTCAGATAAAGTTTCAACTTTAAAATTTCTAGAAAAAAACAAAATTAATGTCGGTACATGGGATACTGCAAAAAATAAATTAGATTTAATTAGAACTATAATTAGATTTTTCAAAAAATTTGAAACAGTTGTTATCAAACCAGCGATATCTAGAGGAGGAAGAAATGTTTTTATAATTTCGAGGAAAAAGATTAAAATCTCCTATAATCCGAATGGAAGAGAAATAAAATTGAGCTTTAATGACTTTAAAAAAAAATATCTTAAACAAATAGCGAATTCTTTTCCTATGATCGTAATGGAGGAGTTGTTTGAACCTACTTATGATTTCGATATGTTGTGTAAAAATGGTAAGTTACTTAATGGCGTAAGTAGAAGAAGATTGATACCAAGCATGCCGAACGAAGGTCATTTAATTGAAAGAAAAAAAAAAATTTTTTCCATAGGAGCCAAAGTAGCAAAAATATTTAATTTAACATGGCTATATGATTGTGATTTTATGTTTGACAAGAAAAAAAATCCAATTTTAATTGAAATAAACCCAAGAATGAGTGGCAGCGCAGTAGTAAGCAGTTATGCAGGTTTTAACTTATTTGAAAACTTAATTTCACTATATAAAAATAAAAAAATAAAAAGATTTAATATTAAAGGTAAAAAAATTATTGTTCCCTTTAAACAACTTCAGAATGTCAACTAACAGCTTTTCACAAAGTTTTAAGATTGGAAACGCAACTTTATCAAGAAATAGTAAATCTATGATAATTGCTGAAATTGGTATTAATCATGAGGGAAGTGCCTCTAAATGTTTAAAAATGATAAATATCGCTCATAAGTCTAACGCAGACATCATCAAACTTCAAGTGATTGATCCTGATAGTAGCTACGAAAAGGGAACTTTATCATATAAACTATTTAATAATTCTAAATTGAGTAAAGAAGAAATTTTTAATATTTATAATATTTGTAAAAATAAAAAAATAAATATTTTTTCCACATTTGATAAAAAAAATTTTGAATTTTTTAAAAAACTAAATCAAGTATGTTATAAAATTTCTTCAAGTTTATTCTATGATTTTTATTTTATAAAAAAAATTCTTTCAAATAACAAACCTTTGATTTTATCTTCAGGCTTATCAGACCTAAATGATATTGACACGATGTTAAATTTGTTAAATAAGGATAAAAACAAAAAAATTGCTTTATTACATTGCAGGTCGTTATATCCAACGCATTTTTCAAAATTAAATTTATCCAGAATAAATTATCTAAAATCAAAATATGGAATTATTACTGGATTTTCTGATCACAGCTTAGGAATAGATGCGCCAATAGCTTCAATACATTATGGGGCAAAAATAATTGAAAAACATTTTACTTTAAATTCAAAAAGACCGAGCTATGACCATAAACTTTCTTTGGAACCTAAAGAGTTCAAAGAAATGGTGAAAAAAATAAGAGAAAATGAAAATATGATTGGTAATCCAAACTATCAAATTTTTAACAAATCTAAAGATTTTAATAAAATGAAATTTTTTATAAGAAGTTTTAAACTTAACAAAGATATTGAAAAAAATAAGCTTTTAAATTCAAACGATTTTGACTTAGTTAGATCTAAGCAACCAAAAAATATTTCAAAGTTTAGTGAAATTATTCCCAAAATTTTAAAAAAAAAATTAAAGAAGAAAATAAAAGAAGGTAATTTCTTAAAGTTAAATGATTTTAAAAAATAAAAGAGTCTTATTTTTATACGATTATTCAAAAAAAATTGGAAACGGACATTTACAAAGGTGCAAATATTTTAGCAAAATTTTTCCAAAAAATTTTAAACTTAATTTTGTGAAAACAAAATCTAAGGGTTTATTAAGTTCAAGAAAAAAAATATATGAATATGGAATTATAGATAGTTATCTAATAAAAATAAAAGATGAAAAAATCTTGAAAAAAATTTGCCAAAAGTTGATAATGATTGACGACTTTAAAAGAAAAAGTTCTTTAAGCAATATAGTTATTAACTATTCGCCATTAGCTAATAAAAATTTTTATAAAGACAATGGTAATAAGTTTCTTTTAGGTTCAAAATTTAATTTTATTAACTTAAATGAAAAGATTGAAAAATTTTCACCTAAAAAGAAATTTAATATTTTAATTTACTTTGGTTTAAGAAATAGACAAAGTTTGATTCAAAATATTATTGCTAAAATAAAAAATAAAAGTAAATTCGATAAAATTTCAATATTCGGTGGAAAAAAAAAAAAATCGCATAAGGAGTTTCTATATAAGATGAAAAAATCAGATATAATAATTTGTTCTTCCGGTGTTACATTGCAAGAAGCTATTCTAAGAAAAAAAATTATTTTTTCAAAATATTTGTCTGAAAATCAAAAAAGTTTTTTTAAATTTTACAAAAAAAAAAGAATTATTGAAGATCTCAAAAGTTTTTCGAAGTTTATTAACCTGCCCCTAAACGAGATGAATAGATCAATTAAATATAAACAAGATCTAATAAGTAAGTTTATGGAAAAAAGAAAAAAAAAGTCAGAATATTGGAATGATATTAAAAATGTATAAAATTTGTATTTTATTTGATAAAAATAACAATTGGTTAAAAAAATATATTAATCAAACTTCACTTAAAAATACTAAAAAAATTAAATTTTATTTTGTTGAAAATTTAAAAAAATTTAAAAACTTTGATATAACTTTTATTTTAGGTTTTACAAAGATTATAACTCCAGAAAAATTAAAATTGAACAAACTTAACTTAGTGGTTCATGAATCTAATCTTCCTAATGGAAGAGGATTTGCTCCCGTACAAGCTCAAGTTTTACAAGGATTGACGAAAATACCTATTTGTTTAATTGAAGCAAAAGATAGTAAAGCTGATAGTGGCAATATATTTCTCAAGGATTACTTTATATTGAAGAAAACAGACCTTTATGAAGATATAAGAAAAAAACAAGCTGACTCAACTTTAAAAATAATAAAAAAGTTTTTGCAAAAATTTCCAAATATAAAAAGCTCAAGACAATTAGGTAAAGTTACATTTTTTAAAAAAAGGGATCAGTCAATGAGTGAAATAAATATTAATAAGAATTTAAAATCTCAATTTAGATTATTAAGTATTTGTAATAACGATAAATGGCCAGCTTATTTTAAATACAAAGGTAAAAAATTTATTTTAAAAATATATAAGAGCAAACAATAACGAATAAATTTTAACTGAAATCAAAAAAATGTGTGGAATTGTAGGAATATATAGTCTGGACGGAAGAATTATACCAAATCTTGAGTTTAGAATAAAAAAAATGATTAATTCTATAAAGTATAGAGGGCCAGATAATGTAGGCACTTATATTAATAGTAAAAAAACATTTGGAATGAGCAATAATCAGCTTTCTATAGTTTCGCCCTCAAAAAAAATAAAGTTACCGCTGTCTTATGATAATCAAACATTTCTAAGCTTTAATGGTGAAATTTACAATTATAAATATTTAAAAAATAAATTTAATATTCCAAATAAAAACTACAGATATCTTACAGATACTGAAGTACTTTATCATATATTGAAACAAGAAAAAAATGACCTTTCAGAACTTAATGGTGTGTGGACATTTGCTTTTTATAATAATTTAAATCACTCTCTTAAATTAAGTAGGGATTTATTAGGAGAGAGAAATTTATATTATTATATTAATGGAAATGAGCTTATTTTCTCATCAGAAATTCGTCCAATTTTTTTTGCTAATGATCTTAGCTTTAAGATAGATAATGTAGGCCTACAAGATATGTGGAGATATTATGCTTGTAGAGAAAATAAATCTCTAATTCAAAATTGTTTAAAGTTGAGACCAGGTACAACTTACTCTTTTTCATATAATAAATTAAGTGAATTCAATCATTCTTACTTAAAAATAGATAAATGGTTAGATTTTGCAAAAAAAAATAATGAAAAAAAGAAAGTGGATAAATTTTTAGAAATCTTTGATGAAGAAACTAATTTAAGATATCCAAATAAGGTAAAATCATTCTCTCTTTTAAGCGGAGGTATAGACAGTTCATTTCAAAATCTTTTTTTAGCAAAAAAAAAATTGAACACACTTTATGCGATTAGTTCAGATTATAATTATTTAGAAAAAAATAATATTAGCGAAATTAATCTTTCCAAAAATGTTTCGAAATTTATAAACTCAAAACATTTATTAGCCGAATTAAGAGAGAACTTTCTTAAAGAGACTCTAAAAATATCTTCAAATTCCTTAGAAACTCTAGATCCAGCTATACTTAATTTTTCTAAACTTTCAAACATAATTAGAAAAAAGAATTTTAAAGTTGTTCTTGCATCTGATGGGCCGGACGAACTTCTGTGTGGTTATCAGAGAGACATAACAAATTACTTGAGTAAAAGTGTTAATTTTTTAAAGATACCTTATCATAAGATTATTTATCAAAAAGATTTTTTAAAAAAAATATTTTTAAAATATGAAGATGATACTAATTTTTTTTCTAAACCTGATGACCGTTATAAGCATTTATTAAAATATCTTGATATAACTCAAATCAAATCATTGACAAATATTACAAAATCTATTCCAGAATATATTAATATCAGAGCAGACAAAGGTTTTATGTTAAACTCAGTAGAAATTAGACAGCCATACCTCTCAAAATATGTAGTTGAGTATTTATGTGCATTTAATTTTAAACACAGAGTAGATCATAAAACTAAGCTAGGAAAAAAATTCATTAGAAATTTAGTTGCAAAAAAAATTAAAAGGGTTTCTTTGTTTCCCAAGACTGGCTTTGGACAAAATCTTATTTCTGATGATAAAGTATATAATAAAATGAAACCAATAATCTTAGACACTATTAACGATAAAAAGATCTTTGATAAGCTTAATCTTAAACCCTCTGCAAGGCAATTTTTCCTAGATAATAAAACAAATAGATCGCAGAAATTTATGATTTTTTCATTAATAAGATCGGTAAAAAATCTAAAAAAATAATTTTTTATTTTTTTTATAAATTTATAAGGTTTTCGAGCTTAAATTTTTTTTCAATTTTATTATCTGTCATCTTTGAAAACAAAATTCTCATTTTTTTTAGATCTCTTAAAGTATCAACTGAAAAATTGAACTTTCTTAGAGATTTGTTTAGTTTAAAATCTTTAATTTTAAATTTTTTTCTATTTCTATAAATATATTTTGTAACGTGCTCTTTATCGCTTTTACTCTTTGCTAATTTATTTAATTTTTCTAATATTTCATAATTAAAAACTTCTACACTCATTCCCTTAGGGAATGATGGATTAAGTATATTAGTAACTATATCCACTTTATTATTTTTAAAGACTTTATAAGCTTTATCTAAAATTTTAGGATCTATAAAAGGCGAGTCAGCAGAAATTCTCATAATTGAGATAATTTTATATTTTTTTGCAGCTAAATAAAATCTGTTAATTACATTATTTTCTGAGCCAAAAAAATAATTACACTTAGTTTTTTTCGCTATCTTAATAATTTTTTTATTTTTTTTATTTTGTGAACTCGCAATAATAATTTTTTTATTAAAGCTTGTTTTTTTAATCCTATTTAAAACATGCTCTAAGATTGTTAAATTTCCTATTTTATAAAAGATTTTCCCTGGAAGACGTCTCGATCCACTACGAGCTTGAATAATTATTCCAAAACGTGACATAAATTTATCTTAAATGTTTTTTCAATTTTTCAAAGTTATCCTGCTTATAGTAATAGATATAATCTAAATTTTTAATTTTATTAAAATAAGTTTTGCTACTCATATTTAATAATTTTAATAAAATTTTTTCAAAGGAATTATAGTCAATTTTTTTCAATTTAATTGGTTTTTCAAATGGAAAAAGTGAAGCGCCAAGATAATTACACCATAATACCTTTTTTTTAAATGCGAAAGCCTCTCTAAGCATAGTAGAGGTTGAACCAATTACTATTTCACTCTCTAAAATATTTTTATAGCTACCAAACTTTAATTTATTATTAAATCTTATTTTTAAGTTATTAGACTTAAGATTATGCTCATAAAATTTTTTTTCTAGAAATATGTCACTTGATTTATGGTCAAATTTTCCGCAAACAATGAGTTTTTTTTTAAATTTTTTAGAAAATGTGAGGCAGTGCTTAGCTACAAGATTGATTTTTTTGTCAATATTGTTCTCAATTAAATCTGTCATATAAGGTTCAAAGCAAGGTTCGGAAATAAGACAAATATCATAAATTTTTTTTATTTTATGACTTTTAGTTAAATATTTTTTTGCAGCTAGCGCTCTTATAGAGCCCATAGGAATTATTTTCTTATTCAAGGATTTATTATTAAATATTTTTTTCTCATAATCGCTAAACGAAAAATATCTAGAAAAATACCTACTTTCTTTAATTTTTTTATCAGTATCAAAAGTCGACGCATTTTGAACAGCTATAAATTCGATAGGTTTATTTTTAAAAATTCTGGCTTGAATAAAAAAATCAATAGAATTTTCAATTGAGGTTAAAACATTTTTAGGTTTAACCAATATTATTATAGCTGACAAATAATTTTCCTTTAAGGTATGTTTAAACAAATTTTTAAAAATATAATGTATTATCTCTTTTGAAATGAATATTTTATCTATTTGCTCTATTCTACATTTAAGTACAAAATAATTTTTTTTCTCAAATATTACTTTTGTTGAATTATAGTCAACGTTATCAAAAAGTATATTTTTAAATTTCTTAGGGTTTGAAAAAGTTATCTTCAACCTTAAAATAAGTTGAAAAAATAAAATAATTTTTCTTACATATTTAAATATAAACAAAATTATTTTTTCAAGAAAAAGACTATTCGGTAATCTAAAAAATCTAGGTTTTTTAAAAAAACTACCAAGATAGTCATAAACTTCTATTTTAGAACAAATTTTTAAATCTATAAATTTTGCAGTAGGGATTTTTGTAATCTTTAAACTCATAATACTTGACTTTGTTCAATAAATGAACATTATACTTATATGAAAAATTTTAATCAACAAGAATTTAATTTGCTAAGAAAAATCTCAAAAAAACCTAACGCTAATCAAAGAGAATTAGCTTCTGATCTAAATATCAGCCTAGGAAAATTAAATTATGTGCTTAAAGAGTTAAAAAAAAAAGGTTTGGTTAAAATAAATAACTTCAAAAAGAATCCTAATAAATTTGGATATTTGTATCTTCTAACGCCAAAGGGTGTCTCAGAAAAAACAAATATTACAATAAAATTTATGCAAAAAAAAATGCAAGAGTATGAAGAACTTAAAGAAGAGTTAAATCATTCTAAGAAGTAAATAAATGTGGGTTGTAGCCAAAATAAAAAAAAATAGTAACTTAATTTTTAAACAAGACCTTTTAAAAAAAATTAGTAATATTGAATTTTACGAACCTGCATACAAAGTTAATTTTATCAATAAAAATAAAAAAAAAACTATCAAAAAAAACTTATTTGATAGCTATATCTTTTGTAATTTTAAAATTTACTCAAAAAATATCTTAGATAATACAAAATTTTGTAAAGGGCTTAAATATTATTTAAATGGTATTGAGTTTTATCAAAAAAATATTATCGACTTTATATATATTTGTAAAAAATATGAAGACAGTCAAAATTTCATAACAAATAAATTTTTTAAAAGATTAATAACTAACAAGGGCAAGTTTTTTTCTGGGCCTCTTAAAAATATTGTTTTTGATTTGATAGAAAAAAAGAAAAATAAATCTGTGATTTCTTTTGGAAACATTGTTGCTACAATTCAAGATGATAAAGTTTTATACGCACCTGAATAAAATAAAAAAAAATAAGTAAAGCTCTTAAAAATATGAACAATCTCCAAAAATTGTTAAAAATATTAAGTAAAAAGCAGAAATTAAATATAATCATTTTATCTTTTTTTTTATTGGTTATGTCAATTATGGAAATTTTTTTTCTCCAATCCATTTTAATTCTGGTTAATTCAATATCTGGAAGCAAAGATCCTTATTTTTTCGACTTATTACATACGATGGGAATATTAAATTATTTTAACAATCCTTTAAATTTAATTCTAATTTTATTTTTTTTATTTTTTTTGGTAAAGTCACTTTTCAATATATTTATTATTAAATATGAAGCAAAATTTATTTATCGAACCAGAGAAGTTTTAACAAATAATTTTTTTAATAAGTATGTTGGTCTGCCAAAATTATTTCACGTCAAATTATCGTTAGCTAATTTGACTAAAAAAATAATTCTTCAAGTTGATGATTTAACAGTAGCCATTCGGTCATTATCAATACTATTTCTAGAAATCTTAATATTAATTCTTATAACTATTTATCTTCTCACAATTAATTTTTACTTAACAATTTACATATTTGCTATTTTTTCAATATGCTCAGTTTTGATCTTAATTTTCAATAAAAAAAAAATTACAGAAATAGGGATTGATCAGCTAAAGCATAATGAAGGAAAAATTAAGATTGTTAATGAAATTCTTTCAAGTCTTAAATTTTTTAAAAATAAAAAATTTAATGAAAGTATTTCAAAAAAGTTTTTTTTCCATAATAAAAAAACTAACGATATATCCATAATAATAGCTTTTAAAAATGGATTTATAAGACCAATTTTTGAAATAGTAATACTTTTAGTAATTGTAACTACTCTTCTTTATATCTATTTAAATAATTTGGTATTAAACGATTTTTTATCACAATTTGCAGTATTTTTGGCTGCCAGTTATAGATTAATGCCTTCTTATGCCAGAATTATATCGTCTTACCAAACTTATAAGTATCACATTCAGCCAGTAAAAGAATACTATGAAGATTCTATAAATCTATTTGATAATAAAAATTACTTTTCCTCTAATAAAAAAGTAAATTTTGAACGTTCTTTAGAATTAAAAAAAATTAGTTTTCACCATAATTTAGATAATAAAAAAAATAAAAAAACTATACTGAAGGATATAAATATAGTTTTAAAGAAAAACTCAAAAATTTGTATTGTTGGGGAAAGTGGATCAGGAAAAAGCACTTTGCTTGACTTAATCATGGGTTTAATTCAGCCCTATGAGGGAAAAACCTTTATAGATGGAAAAGAAATTTCTCTTACCAATAACAATTGGCAGAGTAAAATAAGCTTTGTTCCGCAAAATGTATTTATCACATCAGATAGCTTAAAAAAAAATATTGCCTTTGGTCTAGAGGATAATGAAATAGATAATTCAAAAGTTAATTTTTATTTAGACTTCTGCAATTTAAGAAACTTTACTGAGTCTTTAGATAAAGGAATAGAAACAAAATTAAGTGATTCTGGCACAAACATTTCAGGAGGTCAAAAACAGAGAGTCGGAATAGCTAGAGCATTATACTCACAACCTGATTTGTTAATCTTAGATGAGCCGACAAATAATCTAGACGAAATAAATGAAAAAGATATTACCGAAAAACTTTTGACACTACAAAATGTAACTTTATTACTTACAACCCATAAACAAGAAATTATTTCAAAGTTTAATAAAGTCTACGAAATTAAAAATCAATTAGTTAAAGAGAGGATTTAATACTATGATTTTATCTCTATCAAATAAAACAAAGTATTTCAAAAAATATAAAAAAGTAGTCA
>MDTB01060514.1_pt1 | contig 14763 bp, 16 predicted proteins | sample 811161 | NCBI WGS metagenome assembly MDTB01 (sample SAMN05326650, study PRJNA326480) | marine metagenome | isolation source: seawater | place: Mediterranean Sea | collected 2009
AAGTAATGAAGAAAATATTAAAAAAATAATAGAAGACGTAAGAAATAAAATAATAATTTTGGAAAAAATAAATACAAATGAAATAATTTCAGAAGATTTAATTTATAAAATATTAATAGATGGTTCAAGAATGATAGAAAAAGATAATAAAAATATAAAATATAATAAATTTGTTCATGTAATGATACAAAATACTGATATTGGCGGAGAAATATATTATAATAACAGAAGTATAAACCATAAAGATAGAGAATATATATCATACACTAATGGAATAGATGAAAAATATTTTAGTAAAAATGTTTATGGTATTCCCCAATTAATATTAATATATTGTTTTGAAATGGAAACGATGTGTCAATAAGGTGCTATATTATGAAATAAATATAAAAAAAATGATTTAGTCATTTTTTTTCTAGAAATACAATCAAAGTCAATAAATACAATTTTTTTTGTATTAGAAAAATAAATATTAGGGTGAAAAATAGGTTTGTCTGAATATTTATCAGACATAGTTAAACCACATTTTCGTAAAAATAAATACATGTCCTCTCTGTCAAAATCTTCAGAAGGATTAGTTAAATTAAAAATGAAGTTTTTATTTTTAAAATCATCAATAAAAAAAAAATTATTACTATTCATAAAATTATTAGCAGATTTATACTTATGAACAAATTCTAAAATAATATTTTTAATATAATTAGAATTATTCGTTAGTAAAAAGTGTTCATCAATCAAATTTTTTACAAACTCGGTTTCTAAATATATAAGTTTTTGATCACCGTTAATAACAATACCATAATTATATAACTTAGGTATTATAATATTGGGGTGATCATTATAAACATTTAATATTTTATAAAAATGCGTTTCTAATAATAAATCAAAGACTTTATTATCATAAGAAATGTCTATAAATTTAAAAACGGAATTATTGTATTTAAAAACAATACAATGTTTCTGATTATCATAATAGTTACAAATATAATCAAGCGGTTTTTTTAGTATAGTAATATTTTTATATATATCTAAATTAATAGTATTGATATTATCGAGAATATAAATAATATCGTAAGCATTAACGGTGTTATTAAAAGTATAGGTATACATATTATTAAATAATTGTTTTATATCGTTGATATCTTTATCATGAATAATACCATGTTTCTTATTAAAATTTAAAAATATGTCTAACTTATCATAAAGGTTGTTATCAATATAATTATTAGATATATCTAAAAATGTCATTTAATATATAAATTTATATATATAGTTTTATATATTATTAACGTTAATAAAATTAAAGAATACACAACAAGTCTTGTTATATAATGTTAAAAAATATTTTTGGAGATTATATTTGGATAACAAGTTTAGATAGTGATTTCGTAAAAGAATATGAAAAGGAATTTAATGAAGATAAAAAAACAAATATTGATACGGGTAGTTGGTCAAAGTGTGATGTAGTATCATCATTTTTTAATAATGATTTAGTAAAAAATTGTAAAAAAATAGATTATAATGGTAATTTTTCAATAAAAATTCTAAATGAATTAGATAATTTTATGAATGAATTGAGTAAGTCACAAAAATCTAAATTAAATAACAAATTTAAAATAAATACCATATGGTATAATATATATAGAAAGGGAGATTTTCAAGAAGTACATGACCATGCGTTCATAAATGGTGTATATTCTTATGTTTATTTACTAAGAAGTAAGGATAAAGGCAAAGATAGTCGCTTAATGTTTGACAATCCTAGAGGTGCTTTATTTAAATATAATAATTATACCAAAATATTAGATGGTGTAGATAATTATATGGGAGACTACGTCCCGGAATTATATGAAGGTGATTTAATAATATTTCCTACGCATATGAAGCATTATGTATCAGTACATAAAAATGAAAATGATGTAAGAATTACTATATCCGGAAACATTACTTTATTATAATAATTTCTTCGCCAAATAATGATTTAATGTTATTTAATAATGTATTTACTAACCAGAATGCATAACGTTTTGGTAAAAATGCGTTAATACAAAGTTTATCGTTATTTTTATCCACATCTCCAGAACCGATACAGTTGTCAAATAATGAAAAATCAAGACGTGAGCTATCACAAAAAATAATCATTTTAGGTATTTTTCCACGTAGTTTTATTTTATTCAAAAATATCAAAAAGTTATCAATTTTATTTCTTAATGATTCAATTTCTTTATTTATATTTCTTAAAATATCTCTTTCCCCGTAGCGCGATTTAGAATTTTCAAAGTCTATTGTTGAAAGATTATCTGTAATTAAATCATAAGCGTTAGTTCCATAATCTTCCATTCTAACATTCCCATAAGCAATAAAGTAATCTAAATCAATATTTAAAATGTAGTTATCGGTGATATCATCAATAAAATTAAAGTAATCTATATTAGTAACTGTATGTGATATAGGTTGAATATTTTGTATAAATTCGTTATTTTTATCATACTTCCCTCCAGTTATTAAGAAATCTAACCATTTATCATCATTTAAATTAGATTTTTTAATATATTCAATATCTTCATCAATTAAAGCTAATTTAAGTTTATTTGTTATACCAATTTTAAATTTAGCGTATGCTGAAGGATTGCAATCAGGAACGATCCAATGATAACCATTATTTTTTTCATAGTTTAAAAAAATTGGAATATTAACAGCACCAATATCGTTGACGTCCTCATTCTCTATAGTATCAAAATTATTATTTATAGGTGAATTTTGGTCTGAGTGTGAATCAAAAAATAGCATAGTAGGTAATGTATTTGTATTGAAATGTTTAATAATATAATGTAGACATTGATTATGTTTATTTATAAATATAAGATTAATATTATTATTTTTAAACAACATTTTTTCATTCATAACTCTATAGTAAAAAGAAAGTCTATCATGTAATTCATATATAAATGTATTAAACCTAATTAAAGTGTTTGCAAAATTTTCAGAAGTAGAAAATGAAGAATTATCGTAATACTTAATCATATATGAATAACAAAGACTTATAAGTTCTAATTGTTTATTTAAATCAAGCGTACTACTAATATATTGAACTGTTTTGTGTTTTCCATAACTGTTAAAATAATCAAAAAATGAGTATTCAATTTTTCTTAATTCAATCAAAATTGTTCTAGCGATTATAAAATCATCTTTTTTTTTGTTATTTTTGGTAAAATGTTTATTATAAAAAAATGTTTCTTTATCCAGAGAATAATGTTTAAATGTGTCATTTGCATTTTTAATGAAATTCATAATATAATAATTAAAAATTGTTTAAATTATAATTATTATATAAAGCAATAAATAGTAATATGTGTATATGTATTTGGTCGAATATGTTTGGCTGGATGGATTTGGAAAACTAAGAAGTAAAATGAGAGTGTTAGAAACGTTGGAAAGTATACCAAAATGGAACTATGACGGAAGTTCAACTGGTCAAGCAGAAGGAAATAATTCAGAGATAACATTAAACCCTTGTAGATTATTCAAAACAAAACCAATTACGGACATAGCATATGTATTATGTGATACATATGATGAAAAGGGAGTGCCAACAAAAAGTAATAATAGATGTGAAGCAAATAAAATGTTCAATAAAAATATCGAAAGCAAACCATGGTTTGGTATGGAACAGGAATACTTTATGCTGGGTCCACTTTCAAAAACATTTTTTAATGATGCAGAAAGTCAAGGACAATATTACTGTGGTGTAGGAAGTCAGAATGCTAGAGGTAGAGAGATAGCATTAGAACATGCGAAGATGTGTTTAAAATATGGAATAAAAATATCAGGTATAAATGCAGAAGTTGCACCTTGTCAATGGGAATTTCAAGTAGGTCCTTGTGTTGGGATAGAAGCGGGTGATCATTTATGGATGGCTAGATATTTTTTGCATTTATTATCTGAAAAGTATAACGTAATAATAAATATGGAACCAAAACCATTAAAGGGAGATTGGAATGGTTCAGGGTGTCATGTAAATTTTAGTACAGATGATATGAGATATGGTGGAGTAAATAGTACAGGGTTAGAATGTATAAGTGACGCAATTGAAAAATTATCTGAAAAACACAAAGAACATATGGAAGTATACGGGAAGGATAACAACCAAAGAATGACAGGTGAGCATGAGACAGCAGATTATAATGTATTTACAAATGGTGTGGCAAATCGTGGTGCTTCAGTACGTATAGGACATGAAACGTTGAAAAATGGAATGGGATATTTTGAAGATAGACGTCCAAGTTCAAATTGTGATCCTTATCTAGTAACAAGTAAAATATTTGAAACAACAGTTTTGTAGAGATTTAATTAAAAAAAATTAATTATTTAATTAAATTACATGATAAATTGAAAACTATTTCTGGCTATGCGCGGGGTCGTTGATGTCCATGTATGGGAGATTAGAGGTAGCCTTGTATTGAAATTTGCAGGGAATGAATATTGTAGGGATGGTATAGGTGGAGGTAGTGGGGATTTTAAATTTAAATGGGATGTTAAATTTAATTGGCATGTGAAGTTTGGTCTGATGAAAAGCGTTCATAACTGTATTCTTCTGTATTCTGTATTTTGAAACTATAAATTATGAGGAAATTAAATCATTTTTATTTGGATAAGTCGGGGGGTAAATATTAATCTATAGTATTTATATCAAAAAATATATTATTATCTCTGAAAAATTTAAAATCATTTTCGTAACAATTATATACATCAAGCTTTAATTTTTCATTATAAAAATATTTTTTATCATTAAATTTATTTCCATAATAGTCTTTTAAATCTTTATCATATACTTTATAATCAATATTATCATTCTTTAATTTAAATTGATACGTTTTAGTTGTTAAAGAATATTTACTTCCGTAACTATTTTTTTCTGGTGGTCTTATTGGATTTTTATTAAATATTTTAAAAATTACATTAAGATCTGTATTATCTATGTCATAAAATATTTTATTTTTATAACTTCCATAACAATTAATATCTTCATCTTTAATTTGCTGACAAAAATGCCAATCGTCAATAATATCAAATCTTTTTTTTACTACTAAGTCTACACAATTTTCAAATGTAATTTTTATATTATTTTTATAAAAATTTTTAGTGCAAAATGTGGAAAATAATTGTTTTTCATAATCAAAACCTTCTTGATCGCGACATCTATCTATAAATGTAGATACTAATCTTATATACGGATTTCTTATAAAAAATATATGAGTATAATCGTTTATTAATTCCTGCTTATTAATTCTGTCAGCTGGAACTTTGTTGCCTTTTTCTTTCAATAAATCTATACATTGATCAAAAAATGTAGTTGCACATTTTGGATTCATATAAAAAACAACTTTGTGTTTTGGAAAAGCCCATTTACACCTCATATATATATATATATATAAATTCTTTAATATAAAATTTTTAATATTTTTTTTTTGGATAAGTATGTTTGCAATCGATGTATGTAGTATTATCATCAAGAATATATATGGTTTGATTACAAATAGAGCAAATATTTCCTAGAGAATCAAAAACAAGCGGATGGGGTCGATAAGATATATATTCCCTAAAAAATGGTTGGTGTATCATTTTATAAAACTTAGAATTGATAAATGTCAGATTAATAATTTCTTCATTCATTAAGAATGTAAATGTATTATACAATAGTTCTGAAGGAAAATTTATTAGTTGCATTAATATTAACAATATAATATGTTGATAATATTAATGAATATATAAATAATTAAGCATTTACAACTTGTACATATCTGATTGCGGTATAAATATTACCGTTACCATCATTTATAGTATAAGTAACGGTATAATTACCTAATGTAGTAATATCAAGTGCGGAAACATCACTTGCTATTTGTGCGGAAACATCATCGCCTTCGTTTGCAGCACCTAGAATACCAACCGCAGCGGTTGCTGTAACTTCATAACCACTTCCTGCTGTAGGCTCAACCCAAGTATCATCCTTTACATGTTGTAAAGGAGTTGATTGTGTTCCACTAAAACCGGTGATAGTAAGAATAATAGAAACGACATTAACAGTTCTGGACATATTAGCCGTATTATATCCGTCCGATGCACTTAAGGTGTAAGTTTGTGTTCCAACAGTAGTGATATCAACCTCTGCCGCATTTGAACTTAGCATGACAGCTCCGATGTCATCAGCGGTAACATCATCATTACCAGGTGGTCCATATGTATTTGTTGGGTGTGTATAAACAGTATGTGGGTCGATGAAGGAATTAACAGTAAAAACGGGTGCGACTGTATCAACAACATTAACAGTTCTGGTTTTTGTTCCAGTATTACCTACTGCATCAGTAGTGGTGTAATTGATTGTATATGTACCAACAGTAAAGTTGTTTGTTCCATCATTAATAGCGGTGGCACTATCGTTGGTGACCGCTTGTCCTTCGCTGCTAGTAGCTCCCAGGTCAGTATAAGTGGCACCACGTTCTAATGTTACGGTAGATGAACCTGTTAATGTAATAACAGGAGCTGTACTATCAGTAACAGTAACAGTTCTGCTAATAGTACCACTCGCCCCCCGTGGATTAGTGGCTTTATATGTAATAGTATATATACCAGCAACATCAATATCAAGATCATTGGATATTACAACTGGGATTTCGCCAGTAACAGTAGTAGCTCCAGGGTCGTAGAAAGGTTGTGTTCTTTCGTGAGTAATGGCTTCACCGCCAGTGAGAAATGTGATTTTGTTAAAAAAGTTTGCGTCAGGAGTACCCGACGTAATCCCTGGTCCGTCGGGGAAATTTGTATTACCAACGAACATAGAGGTGACAGCATCAACAGGAGTACCAGTACCAGGAGTAATATTCCAATAATTAATAGTTTGGACAGCAAAGGGTGAGTTGGCGAACATACCGTTAAATTGACCTGCAGCTCGAACGTCCCAGTAAAGAATAGAATCGTTGTTGAATGTAGACCCGCTTTGGAACATTTGAGTAAATGTGGTACAATTAGAAACATTCCATTTACTTAGATCACCGTTAAATTGAGACCCCCTGAACATAGCCTGCATATTAGTTACGTTGGAAACATTCCAGTTAGAAATACCACCAAGTTCATTTTCGGTAAGAGCTGCTTTGGCGGCACTTCCCCCGTCACCATCTATACAGAATAAACGAGTCATATCCGTAATTCTGGAGACGTCCCAAGTACCAATATCACCATACCTTCTCCATGCCTTATCTTTGTTTGTAAAAAAATATTCATCGATAACATCAATTAGTTCTTGTCTAGTATAAAAAGGGTATGGACGAGCAGGTATAGCCATTTTACTAAATCTGGATTGTGATTTTTTAGGTATAAGAGCTGGCATTCTTCTAAATACATTTTTTCTGATACCATGAGCCCCAGCAGTAGGAACTGCATCTTGTCCAATCGAACCTGGTCCGCTATTATCTGTAGATGCGACCAAAGATGAAATTTTATTAGCACGCGAACTTAATCCTTTGCGATACATTTATATATAATAATAAATATTTTATATATAATTTTCCTTACAAAATACATTTAGTGTTGTCACCTTTAAAGAATTTTTCACAAATATTAGGTAATAACTTGTTATCTTTCATAGAAGCGAGACTAATATTAATAATTCTAAGTAAGTCCACGTTATCTTGACTAACAGCCATAGCGATTTCGTCATAACCCATATTAATATGTGAAATTTTAAGTTCAGGGTACTTATTTTCTACTTGTTTGAATGATTCTTCGGATACAAATATTCCGTCATATTTTTTGGAATTTTTCAAATAGTAATCAGCGATACCTCCACTAACAATATTTCCTTCTTCTGCAGTTTGTTTAATGTCTTCGGGTAAGTCATCATAATCAATTTCTGTGACATCAAGTTTAACTTTACTTTCATAATATTTCATAAAAGAGCTTTGTGAAGTACCTTTGATAGTGAGAATATTTTTATTGGCAAGATCGCTAACATGAGTGAATGGGTCATTTTCAGATTCAATTCTAATAATATCAGTAGTGGTAGCACCCTGCAAGAACATAGTAAAGTAAAATGAAACAATAAGAATAAGAAATGAAATAAAGAATTCAACATAATTGCTTCTAGTTTTGGAACCTAAATTTTGATATTCACCTAATAATGAAATCATGGTGTTATAAAAAACATTAATAAAGGAACCCTTTCTTCTATTCATCATTAAGAACCAACCGAAAATGAGACCCATAAAAATAATCATAGCGAATGGTCCAGCACCACGTGATGCGAAAGAACCTAAATATCTCCAGTAAATATCGCTATCTGAGTGTTTATAAATCATTCTATTTTGGTCTAAATATGATAATGATGTAAATAAAACATCGTTAGCTCTAGGATGAGTGATAGATATATTTCCTACTAAAACATCATATTTGCCATCAGCTAATTTTTTAATTTCTTCATCATAATTGGGTGTTTCAACATATTTATATTCACATTTTAAATCTTGTTCTTTCTCTATAACTTTCCATATTTCATAATCTAATCCATCGATCATTCCAGATGAGTTTTTAAACATATATGGTTTATTGTCGCCGAGTAATCCAACAACGATAGTTTTGTCAGTCATAAATATATAATATAGATATAAAATAATATGTGTTTTCTCTAATATTCTCTCTTTCTCTCTTTCTCTCATGGTTGGGAATATAAGTGTATAAGTTCTATGGATGGGGTGGTGTATATAGATGGTGGCATGTTGTATATAATGTGGGTGTAAATAATTCTGAAGAGAGAAAAGGATGACGAAATTTATTTAATTGATGAAAAAAAAAATAAAATGCTAGATTAAAATGAGTGAAATGATAATAGATGAAAGTAGTCTAGCACATATAGAACGAAGGAGTTTAACAGTATTAAAGAGGAAACAAGACGAGATATTTGTAGGGGATAGTGATAGTGAATATGCAGATTTAGAAGATTTGGTAAATGATAGTGGAATGTTAAATAATACACATGATATAAGTGCAAAGGTAAGTTTGGGAAGAAATATATTTAATCTTCGTAAAAATTATTTAAAAATCCGATTAAGATCAACAAATAGTGAACGGTATATGAATAATACAGAGACAATAGATGATAGGGTAAATTCATTATTACAATCATTAGAATTTAGTATGAATATAGAGATATCGATAAATTATCCTGAGAATTATCCGTATGTATGTCCTCGTTGGATGGTGGAGAGATATCATGGATATAATATAAATTCAGAATTAGTGAAAGGAAAAATAGAAGATTTAATATTACAAAAAAATAGAAAAAATATAGCAGATTGGAGTCCGGTGAATAAGCCGAGTGATGATATAAAAAGTTTTTTAAATGATATGAATGGATTATGGTGTTTAATGGGTAGAACGATGTAATAGTATATATTATAATGTAAATATAATATATGCAGAGTGGTAAAATATATATAGGAAGCAGTCATATATACAATAAAGAAAGTTGTGATGGAAAAAAGTTAAGATTAAGTGAAGCATTAAAAAAATTGGAAAATGAAATAAGAAAAACAGGAATAGAAGTAATAAAACCATTAGTGAAAGAAAAGAATGATATGTGCATGTCGTTATGGGTGAGGGATAGTTCATTAACAATAGACAATAAAGTATATTTAATGCCCCAAATGATAAATAATAAGATAAGGTCAAAACAAATAAAAAGTGAAGTGGATGTAATACCATATAAAAATGAAGGTAAAAGAATACCAAGTGATGTAAATTTAGATGGAGGGGATATAATAATAGATGGAGAAACAATATATGTAGGTAAAGGAGGAAGAACGGACGATAGTGGAGTGAAATATTTAAAGGGTGAATTCCCAAACAAGGAGATAATAGTGATATCACATCATGGATTACACTTAGACTGTTGTTTTGGAGTATTACCGGGGAATAACATATTATATTCAAGTACTTACATAAAAAGATTTCCAAGTAAATTGAGGGAAAAATATAATATATACAGGGTAGAAGATTATATAAATGATAGACATGATACAAATTTGTCAACAAATTTTTTATTAATAGGAGAGACAGTAATAACAGCATACAAAAAGAAATTCGAGAAGATATATAAATTAATAGAAGAGCTCGGGTTAGTAGTGAGAACGATACCATTTGAAAATATATTTATGGGTGGTGGAGGCGTAAGATGCATGACACAATGGTATAAGATGCCGAAAAATCAAAAAATATTTTAAAATTCAATTGAACATTAGAATTGTTTGGTAAACAGAAGAGGCATTTTGTAAATATTTTACAACAGCTCCAACGATTAGTATATTTAATAGGTATATTATTATGATCTTTATAAATTTTAGAATGACAATTAGCACAAAGCTTATTATATTGCAAACAATTATAACATGTTGAGCTGTTACATTTATAACAAGTATAATAATTGTTATCATCATATATAGAAGAATAACAGTCGATACATAGAGCAATAGATTTTCTTTTTTGAATAGGTGGTGCTGATACGATACCGCTTCTTCTTTCTGTTAATCTAGTGGATGGTCTAATATTATCATCGTCTAATCGTTTAATATCATCATCAAATGGTTTAATACTCATATAATATAATAAGTAAATATTATTATATTATTTTAATAAAAGAAAAAAAGTAATACTTTTTAATATTTTAAATACAAAATCTATCTTATTTTTTGAAATATCTCTCTAATATATTCGTTATGGTCACAAATATCGGTGGGCTTGCTCATTAATTGACAGAAGCATCTAAGGCAAACGAGTAAATCAATAAATGCATCGTGTAAATCCTTTGGAACATATCCGAAGAAATGATGATGTAATTCGGATAATCTTGGCGATTTAATGTATTTTTCGCCCTTGTAATTAGTAGCAATAATGTTGGTAATCTTTGTAGAATTTTTCATGGTACAGAATGATATTTCTTCTAAGAGAAAGCATTCCATGCCGATTCGCTCGCATTCAAACATAACCATTCTATTATCGAAAACGATATTATGTGCAACGATGAGGTCGGCTTTAGCATATGCATTTTTGAATTGTGTAATAGCATCTTTGATGTCGATGCCTTTTTCTTGGCAGTCTTTTTTGTAAATTCTGTGAACATTTGATGCTCCTTCAGGAATAGTAACCTGGTCGGGGATTTTGATGATTTCATTAAAGTTGATAATGATTTCATTAGAGTTGGTATCGTATAGCATAAATCCGAGCTGTACAATATATGGCATTTTGTCGATATGCAAATGAAATTTAGGAATAACTCCTGTAGTTTCAGTATCAAAGACGAGAACCTTCATGGTATATGTGTCATTAAGTTTATAAGTAGTTTAAAACGTAATTTTAAATCATTTTTTTTTGAATAAAGTCTATAAAGGCGCTACCCTAGAATTGTTGGGCGTAAATATAGCTTTCGCCATACATGCGACGATAAGAGTAGTAAATACTATAATAAATTCCATTGTATATTCAAATTATATAAATTAGTAATTAATTAATCAATTTTAATGAAATAAAGTATTTAATTAAAAATAAATATTTAGTAAATCAAGTTAAAGACAATACTAGAGTATATAGTGTGTGGGGGTGTATGTGTGTGTGTGTGTGATAATATAATATTATTTATTATATTATAAAGTGTATTGGTTATATGTTTGTGTAACGGTTTGTAAATAGTTGTAACGGACGAACAGTAAAAAAATATTTATTAAAAACAGTATTTATAAAGGGTAATGATAGTATATACTATATGTTAGTGAGAGGCATTAACGGTAATGATCCTATAGCTCAGTTGGTTAGAGCATCGGTCTTATGAGCCGAAGGTCTGCGGTTCGAGCCCGCATTTGATCAGTTGTGGTGGGACACATAAAAATCCCTTAGCATCGTTGTCCGAGTGGTCTAAGGAGCCAGACTTAAGATCTGGTAGCGTAAGCTGCGTGGGTTCGAACCCCACACGATGCAAATTCCCACATAGTGTAACGGTTAGCATACGGCCCTTTCAAGGCTGAGACCCGGGTTCGATTCCCGGTGTGGGAACACTAGCCCTATTGGCGCAATTGGATAGCGCGTACGACTTCTAATCGTAAGGTTGCAGGTTCAAGTCCTGCATAGGGTGAATGCTCTTATAGTGTAGTGGTTATCACTCTAGACTTTGAATCTAGAGACCCGAGTTCGAATCTCGGTAGGAGCTATAGCGGGATGGCGCAGAGGCAGCGTGTCTGGCTCATAACCAGAAGGTCGAAGGATCGAAACCTTCTCCCGCTAGTTTCCAGTTAGTCGTTCTGGGTGAGAAATCGACTAATTTAACCCGGTTAGCTCAGTTGGTAGAGCGCACGCCTTTTAAGCGTGTGGCCGAGGGTTCGAGCCCCTCATCGGGTGGGTGTGAGACATAGAAAAGTTCGCCTCCTCGTGGTGTGTCTTGGGTAATTCTAAATGAACTTTATTGGGTGTGGGCTGTATTGTGGGTAGGATTAGTGTGGAAATGGAGAAACATATACTAAAGGTGGTGTAGATTATTTAACAAAATGAACCTCTGAGTGTGATGACAAGTTTTGAGTTAAATAACAGAAGTATAGTGGTGTTTCACAGTATTAAGCGAGGCGAGGGGCTTAATACAACAGAGGAAATGGAGGGACAATACCCCAAAAAAACGGTGTCTCACAATCTTAAGCGTGATGTAGGGGAGAAGGGGGGCTTAAGATCGTCCGCGATGACGTAAAACTATGTGCTCTGTTAGCTCAGATGGTTAGAGCATCCGACTGTTAATCGGGAGGTCATAGGTTCGATCCCTATACGGAGCGTAAATAAATAATATAATATTATTTTTTATATATGTAAAATAATTTAAATACTTATATAAAATAATTATAATGATCATAGATGAGTTGATTGAAACCGGTTGTATAAAGTACGGAAATTTCAAATTAAAAAGTGGTGAAATATCAAAATATTATTTTGATATGAAAGGTGTGATATCATACCCAAAATTAATGAAAGAAATCGGGAATAAGATGTATGACTTAATAGGAAAAGATTGTGATTTGCTATGTGGTGTTCCAATGGGTGGTCTTCCAATATGTAGCTATATATCAACAGAATATAATATCCCGATGATCATGGTGAGGGATGTTGTAAAAGATTACGGTACAAGTAAAAAAATAGAGGGTAAATATGATAAAAAGAACAAATGTGTAATAATAGAAGACGTAATAACAACGGGTGGTTCAGTAAATAAAGTAATAGAACTATTAAAAGATAAAGTAGAGATAGTGGGTGTAATAGTAATGTTAGATAGACAAGAAGGATATAATTGTAGTGTACCTGTAAAAAGTGTAATACGTAAAACAGATGTAATAAAACATAAATTAGTAGATTTAATGATAAAAAAAGAAAGTAGATTGTGTTTTTCTGCTGATTTGGATGATAAAGATAAATTAATAAAAATATTACAAGATATAGGTGATAAGATAGTGATATGTAAAATTCATTATGATTTTTATGAAGACGATAATAAAGGATTGAAAAATAAGTTAATAGAATTATCAATAGAAAAAGATTTTCTTTTAATGGAAGATAGAAAATTTGTAGATATATCATACACAGTAGAAAAACAATATCGTAGATATTCAAAATGGATTGACTTAGTAACAGTAATGGGAAATGTAAATAGTGAAGTAGTAAGTAAATTAGCAGGTGTAGTATTGATAGGAAATATGTCAAATAATAAATATGATTATATAGAGAATGTACAGGAAATAGCAAGTAAATATCCAGAAAGATTAGTGGGTATAGTTACACAATATCGTATAAATTTGAATGGATTAATAAATATGACACCAGGTATAAGTAAAATAAAATGTTCAGATGGTGATCAAAATTATAGACCTATGAATGATGTAGATACAGATCTAGTAATAGTAGGTAGAGGAATATATAACAGCGAAGATTACATAGGTAGTGCTGAATTGTATCGTTAAAAAACAGATACAAAATAAATTAATGGCAACTTGTCCGAGTGGTTAAGGAGACGGACTTGAAATCCGTTGGGCGATGCCCGCGCAGGTTCGAGTCCTGCAGTTGTCGATAAAAATAATATAATTTAATGAATTATATTATTCGATGGTCCGCCGTCCAACTTATCTAAAAAAAATTGATTTGCTTTGAATACTAATTGGATTAGTAAATTAAAATGAGCAACATGAGTACTAAACAAATGATGAATACTGAAATGAACGTGGAGGAGCGCCGTTACTGGCGTGAGATGAAGAAGGCTTTGAGAGAACATAATGACTTTTATGTTCGCAAAGAGTTCTATCCTCACAACATGTCTGCTTGGGAGAAGGAACATCGTGAGATTGAGAACAGTTACCGTACAAATCTTAATGAAATGATAAGAAAGCGTCGCCAGTTTGAGAAGGAGGAGGAACAGCTTGAAAATGAGAAGTTGGCTGCTGAGGCTCTTCTTATGATGAAGGTGCGTGCCGAGAAGGCGATTGAGAGAGAGGCGAATAGAAAGATAAGAGCAAGTGAAAGACTTGCTATGAAGCAGGAACAGGCGTTGAATTCGGGTAATATTCGCCGTTCAACTAGAATCGCAAATAAAAAGTAATAAATTTAAAAAATAAAAAATAAAAAATAAAAAATAAAAAATAAAAAATAAAAAATAAAAAATAAAAAATAAAAAATAAAAAATAAAAAATAAAA
>MDTB01139035.1_pt1 | contig 14762 bp, 15 predicted proteins | sample 811161 | NCBI WGS metagenome assembly MDTB01 (sample SAMN05326650, study PRJNA326480) | marine metagenome | isolation source: seawater | place: Mediterranean Sea | collected 2009
TTATTATTTAATTTTAATCCCTCACTTAATGTTGCAACAAAAAAATGTTTACAACCATGATTTAATAAAAGATTATAAATTGTAAATTTATGCAATTTATAATTTTGTAATCCATTAAGAACATATATTTTTATTAGATTATTTTTATTATTTAATTTTATTCCTTCGTTTAAAGTAGCTACAAAAAAATGCTTACAACCTTGATTTACTAAAAGATTGTAAATTTTCTTATCACCTAATCCATATGCATTAGCTTTTATTGTTGGAGCAACTATTAAATTCTTTTTAAGTTTTTTAAAAAAATTGTAATTATGAATTAAATTTTTTGTATTAATGTTTAAAATGCCACTTTCGTTAATCACTCAATAACATTATCATAATCTTTTGTTGTTAAGTCACTGAATTTCGTATAATTTGCATCAAAGTGCATTTTTATTGATCCAATCGGTCCATGTCTTTGTTTAGCAATTATAATTTCTGCTTTATTATAATTTTCATTAGTTAATTGTTGCCAACGAGTAACTCTTTCATTGTACTTCATATCATCTTCATCTGATTTTCTAATAGGCTCTAATCTCTCTAAGTAATAACTTTCTCTATAGATAAACATTACAACATCTGAGTCTTGCTCAATTGTACCACTTTCTCTTAAATCTGATAATTGTGGCCTTTTATCTTCTCTTTGCTCAACTTGTCTAGAAAGTTGAGAAAGAGCAATGATTGGAATATTCAACTCTTTAGCAATAGATTTCAAACCTCTTGTAATTTCTGAAATCTCCTGAACTCTTCCATCATTTCTATTATTTGTTGAAGCTGACATTAATTGTAAGTAATCTATTATTATTAAATTAATATCATGCAGTCTTTTAAGTCTTCTAGCTCTTGCTCTAAGTGTTGGTATTGTTAACACTGGATTATCATCTATGATTAAATTTAAGTTTTCTAATTTGGAAGATGTTTTTGCAATTTTATTAAAATCATTTTTATTTAATTCGGCTTTTCGCATTTTATCTCCAGAAATTTTTGTCTGTTCAGCTAAAATTCTTGTAGCAAGTTGTTCAGATGACATTTCTAATGAAAAGAATGCAACTTTTCCACCATCTATGATTTTTTTATTTTCAAATTCATCTTTTTCCTCTAGATATTTTATGGCACAATTAAAAGCAATATTTGTACCTAGGGCAGTTTTACCCATTGAAGGTCTTCCAGCAATTATTATCAAATCTGATTTATGTAATCCACCTAATTTATTATCTAAATCCTTAAAACCAGTTGGAACTCCTGCAATTTTACCCTCTCTTTTATAAGCTTCACTTATTATCTCCACTGCTCCTTGTAATGCATTTCCAAAATTTACAAATGATCTGTCTGAATTCCCAGTTTGTGATAAATTGTATAAATCGTTTTCAGCATTTTCTATTAGATTTTCTGCTGTCTCATTGTTATTTGAATTAGTTTCTTGTATTATATTACGAGCTACACCAACTAAATTTCTTTTTACAAATAAATCATAAATTATTTTACCATAATTATAAGTATTTTGTGTTGATGGAGCACTATCTTTAAGTTGATTTAGATAACTAACTTTATTTAAATCATCATTGTCATCTGGTAGATAATTTTTAAGAGTAATTGGTGAAACAAGAATATTTTTATCTAATAAATTTTTTATGGTAGTAAAAATTATTTTATTTGTATCATCAACAAAATGATTTTCATTAAGAAAATCTGATACTTTTTCATAATTTTTGTTATCCCATAAAATACAACCAATAAGTGCTAATTCAGCATCAGTGTTTGAAAAATTATTTTCATCGTTTAAGGTATTTTGTTTTGAATCAACTAATTCAACTGACATCATCACTCATTAAACTATCTTAAAAAAATCAACAAGAATAAGAAATAGATTTAAGTTAATAAAATATTAATTGTGTGAATAAATTAGTTTTTGTTTACAGTAACTTTAAACTCTTCATTAATACCATCATATGGGCTAATTTCTATTAGGTGCTCACCAATTGATTTGATTTGGTTTTTGATTAAAATATCATCTGATTTTACTTTCAAATTATTATTTAGTAAGAAATCAATAATTTCCTTTTTAGATATTGATCCATAAAGTTGATCTTTTTCATCTGCTTCTTTTTTGAATATTATATTAATTTTTTTAATTTCACTTATAAGTTTTTTTGCATCATTTAATTTAATTTCTTCATTCTTTTTCATTTCATCTTTAATTTTTTCATAATAATCATTATTTTTTTTATTTTCTCTAAGCGCCATATTATTTGGAAATAGGTAATTTCTTGCAAACCCTGGTTTAACAGAAACCTTGTCTCCTATTTTTCCCAGTTTTTTAATATTTGTAGTTAAAATAACTTTCATGATGTAAATGATTTGTTAGTATACGACATCAAAGATAAGAAACGTGCTCTTTTAATAGCTTTAGCTAACTCCTTTTGTTTTTTCCTTGAAACTCCTGTAATTCTACTAGGAATAATTTTACCTTTTTCTGTAATATATCTGGAAAGCAATCTGGTATCTTTATAATCTATTATTGGTGAGCCTGGTTGACTAAAAGGACAGAACTTTTTTCTATTCTCAAATGGAGAGTTAGGTCTATCATCTTTTTTTGAATTAAATTTATTTTTTTTCATAGTTTAGCTTAGTTGGAAGTTCTGTGTGATTTTTTACTTTAATAAATAGATATCTAATCAAATTTTCTGACTGATTAAGTTCTTTAGCAATCTCTTTAACTATAGAGCCCGAAGCCTCTACCTGTAAGAACATATAAAACGCTTTCTTATATTTGTTTATATTATAACTTAGATCTCTAAGACCCCAATCTTCATCATTAATGATTTTTGCAGATAGAGATTCTAGTCTCTTCTTAAACTTATCTATTTCATTATTCAGTGAGGTTGATGCTAGATCTGGACTAAATATTAGTACTACTTCAAATTTATTCATATAACCCCATGGTTTATCTTATATTTATTAATATAAGAGAAGTTGAACTTGCATATATTAAAATTTTAAAATAAATCAAGGATTAATGTCTTCAATAGTATTTCCAGGTCAAGGTAGTCAAACTATAGGTATGGTAAAGGATTTTCATGATAATTTTAATAAAGCTAAATTAATTTTTGAAGAAATAGAAGATTACACAGATATAAATATAAGAAAAATTATATTTGAAAACCCTGAAAATAAATTAAATGTAACTCAATTTACTCAAATTTGTATATTTGCCTCTTCTTACGTAATATTCAAAATATATTGTGCTGAAAAAGGTCTTATTGATAATGATATTAGTGTGATGTTGGGACATTCTCTTGGTGAATATACTGCTTTAGCCTGTAGCAATAAAATTTATTTGAAGGATTGTAGTTTAATACTTAAAAAAAGAGGAAAGTTGATGAATGATGCTGTCAAACCAAATGAGACTTCAATGGCCGCCCTTATAGGCAAAGATTCTGCATCAATTCAAAAAATTATAGATGATAATAATTTAAATTTAGAAATTGCTAATGATAATTCTAATATTCAAATTGTAATATCTGGCGATACTAATGAAATAAAAAATAGTAGAGAATTATTTTTAAAAAATGATATTAAAAAATTTGTAATATTAAACGTATCAGCTGCATTCCATAGTAAATTTATGATAAATGCGCAAGAAGAGTTAGCCACAGATATTGAAAATCTACCTTTTCATGAAAACAAAATTCAAATTATATCTAATTATGATGCTAATATACATAATGATACGAATTCAATAAAAAAAAATTTACAAAATCAGATGGCAAATAAAGTTAATTGGACTCAAAGCATTAAAAAACTTGAAGAGATTGGTGAGAAACAAATAATAGAAATTGGCCCGAGTAAAGTTTTAAGTAGTTTAATAAAGAGAATCTCAAATAATTTTGATATTATTTCCATTAATAAAATTTCAGATTTAAATTAAATGAGTAGAATTAAAAAAATTTTTGTTACAGGCGCATCTGGAGGTATAGGTTCAGCTATTTGTGATAAATTTATTGATAAAAATTTTTCTTTAGTTATGACTTCTTCTTCTGATGAAAAAATTTCTTCTTTAAAAAATAGATATGGAAATGAACATTATTATTATAAAGTTGATATCTCTAACATCGAAAATTTACAAAGTTGTTTAAAACAAATATCAAATGATCATAAAGATATAACAGTAATTGCTAATAATGCAGGAAAAACTCAAGATAGTCTCATTTTTAGAATGAAAAATGAACAATGGACTGAGGTCATTCAAACCAATTTAAATTCTAACTTTCAGATAATTAAATCTTTGCTGCCAAATATGCTCTCAAATAAGTATGGTAAAATCATTGGTATTTCTTCCATTGTTGGAACAACAGGTAACCCAGGTCAGGCAAATTATGTAGCTTCAAAATCTGGTCTTGTCGGTCTTTACAAATCAATTGCGCTTGAGGTGGCAAGAAGAAATATTAATGTAAATATAATATCTCCAGGATTTATATCCACTTCTATGACAGAAAAATTAAATGATGATCAAAAGAATAATTATTTATCAAGAATTCCAATGATGAGATTTGGTGATCCAAAAGAAGTTGCAAATTTAGTATATTTTTTATCTACAGAGGATTCAGCATATATAACTGGTCAAAATATCCATATTAATGGTGGAATGTTGATGGTATAAATTGTTGACATACATTGAAATAATAATCTAAAAGAAATTATAAGGAGAAAAATATGAGTGAAGTACAAGACGAGGTAAAAAAAATTGTTGTAGATCATTTAGGAATTGATGAATCAAAGGTTGTTCCTGAAGCTAAATTTATAGACGATTTAGGTGCTGACAGCTTAGATACTGTAGAATTAGTAATGGCTTTTGAAGAAAAATTTGGAATTGAAATACCAGATGATGCTGCTGAGACTATCCAAACAGTTCAAAACGCTATTGATTATATTCAAAGTAAAAAATAAATCTAAAATTATAAAATGAGAAGAGTTGTTATTACTGGTATGGGTCTTCTCACATCTCTTGGTAATGATAAAGATACTTCATGGAATAACTTAATTAAAAAAAAGTCTGGTATTAAAAAAATTAATCACTTTGACGTATCAAATCTACCAGCTAAAATTGCTGGATATTTAAATAATAATCCTGAAGATGAAGACTATTTCAACAAATCTTCAGTTTTAGAATTAAGAGATATTAAAAGAAATGATAGATTTATACAATATGGTCTTGTTGCTGCAAAAATGGCAATTGATGATGCTGGTTTCAATAATTTAAATGAGGAAGAAAAACTCAGAATTGGTGTTTCTGTTGGGTCTGGAATTGGCGGTCTTGAAACAATTTATGAGGGGTCACTGACAATTAATAATGAGCAATCAAGAAAGTTGTCTCCTTTTTTTATTCCTTCTTCTTTAGTAAATCTTCTATCCGGACAAATTTCAATTAAATATGGCTTTAAAGGTCCAAACCATTCTGTTGTTACCGCATGTGCTACAGGTGCTCACTCTATTGGAGATGCTGGTGAAATGATAAAAAGAGGAGCTGCGGATGTAATGATTGCAGGAGGTGCTGAGGCGGCAGTATGCAAATTAGGTATTGCTGGTTTTTGTGCTGCAAGAAGTCTTAGCACATCCTATAACGATACACCTTATGAGGCATCTAGACCGTGGGATAAGAATAGAGATGGCTTTGTTATGGGGGAGGGCGCAGGTATAATTATACTTGAAGAAATGGAGTATGCTAAAAAAAGAGGAGCAAATATTTATGCAGAATTAGTAGGTTATGGAATGTCAGGAGATGCACACCACATAACCTCACCAGCTGAAGATGGGGATGGTGGATACAGGGCGATGAAGGCTGCTTTAGATATGGCCAAAATACAAAATGATAAAGTTGATTATATAAATGCTCATGGAACCTCTACAGTAAAAGGTGATGAAATAGAACTTAACGCAATATCGAGATTATTTAAACATAACATATTTGTCAGTTCTACAAAATCTTCTATAGGGCATCTCCTTGGTGCCGCTGGGAGTGTTGAGGCAATTTTTTCAATCATTTCTTTAAATAAGAATATATTGCCTGCAACATTAAACTTGGATAACCCAATTGAGACAAGTAATATTAATTTAATTCCCAAGACTCCTTTGGAAAAAAATATTACATTTGCATTAAGTAATTCATTTGGATTTGGAGGGACTAACACTGCATTATTATTTAAAAGTATTTAGTGCTTTCATAATCATTATTCTATCAATTTCTTTTTTTTATATTTTTTATGTTTTTAATAAAAAAATAACTATAAATAATAATCAGTTTAATATTGAAAATGGAGAAACTATTGAAGAAGTTATAACTAAAAACATTAATAATTTTTCGTTTATAGATTTAAAGATTATTAAAATTTATTTAAAAATCAGCAATATAATTAATAATAATTTTATTCACTATGGAGATTTCAAAATTAAAGATAAATCTTCACTACTTCAGTTTATAGAAATCATATCTAAACCAAGTAATGTATTAAATAAGATTACAATTGTTGAAGGTTGGTCTCAAAAACAATTAAACTCTGAACTATCTAAATATTTCAATGATTTTTATCCAATTCCTTATCAGAACATTATTGCAGATACATATTTTATTCAAAATAATACTAGTTTCCAATCTTTTTTAGAAAAACTTAAAAAAGTTAAATTTAATTATTTTAAATTACATAATGATAAAGAAATTTTTAATCAATTTAATGAGAATCAAATTATGATTATAGGCTCATTATTAGAAAAAGAGGGTTTGGATAAAGAAGATAAAAAGAAAATTTCTTCAGTAATTTATAATAGATTAAATATAAATATGAAATTACAAATTGATGCAACAGTGATTTTTTCACTTACAAATGGGAATTATGAATTAGGTAGAAAGTTATTGGTAAGTGATTTGAGAATAAATCATCCATATAATACTTATTTATATCATGGTCTTCCTCCTCAACCAATATCATATGTAGGTAAGAAAACTTTGGACATCTTATATGAAAATTATAAAACTGATTTTTTGTTTTATTTTTTTGATAATTCTTTAAATAGACATATATTTTCAAAAAACTTTACTGATCATAAAGAAAAATTAAATGAGTATAGGAACAAAAAATAAATTAATAATTATCTCCTCTCCTTCTGGAGCTGGTAAAACTACTTTATGTAAGTTGCTTATAAAAAAAATGAATAATATCTCATTATCAATATCTTATACCTCTAGAAGTAAAAGATTAAATGAGATTAACGGAAAAGACTATTTTTTTGTAAGTAGAAATAAATTTGAGAATCTTAAAAAAAAAAATTTCTTTATTGAAACAGCTACTAATTTTAATAATTTATACGGATCACCTTACAAGAATATTTCCTCTTCTAACAAAAAAATAAATCATATTTTATTTGATATAGATTGGAAGGGTGCAAGAAAAATAAGAAGGAAATATAAAAAAAGTGATATTATAGATTTTTTTATATTACCTCCCTCAAAATTAGAATTAAAAAGAAGGTTAATTAAAAGAGGAAGAGATAATAATAAAGAGATAAACTTAAGACTTTCATATGCGATTGACGAAATGAAACACTATGATGAATATAAATATGTTTTAATTAATGAAAAAGTGCAAAATACAATTAAAGAAATTAAAAAAATCATTGAATATCATCAATTAATTTTAGAACAAAATAAATATTTAAAATCCAAGTTAAAAAAAATCATAAATAGTTAATAATTCATCAATAGTTAATTGATTAACTCTTTTATTTATTAATTGAATATCTGATTTAATTTTTAGATTATTATAAATTTTTTTCCTTATATTTTTAAAAATTAATTTTACAAAATTATTAGCTTTTTCTAAATTAACATTTTGTTTATTAAATTTAAATTTTACAACCGTTGATCTAACCTTTGGTTTAGGAACAAATACTTTAGCAGAAACATCAAAACACCTTTTATATTTAGATAGAATTTTTGTTAAGAATTTATATTTATTCATCTTTGGTAAATTATAGTCAAACTTACAAGCTACTTCTTTTTGAATCATAAAAATCATTTCTGAAATATTTTTATTATAATTAAATAAATATAAAATAATTTTAGTGCTTATATTATATGGTAAATTAGATATTATTATTAAGTCATTTAAATTACTTAAATCATATTTTAAAATATCGTCACCAATTATTTTAACTTTACGATTATATTTATATTTTTGAACTAAAATTTTTTTTAAATTATTATCTTTTTCAATTAATATAATATAATTAGGATTTCTTTTTAATATGTGATCAGTTAAGATACCATAACCAGGGCCAATTTCTAATATAACTTTATTATTTACATTAGTCTGATCTATTATTTTATTTGATATATTATTATCAATTAAAAAATTTTGACTTAATGATTTTTTAGATTTTATCATTAATCATTCTATTTTTATAAATTTTTTTAATTAATTTATAACAATTAATAAATGATTTACTGGAAATTTCATCTGACCCAATTAAATTATATGCCGTTCCATGATCTGGAGAAGTTCTGATAATATCTAAATTTCCAGTATAATTTACACCTGAAAATTGACTTATGTACTTAAAAGGAATTAACGCTTGATCATGATAAATAAAAACAAAACAATTATATTTTTTTAAGTTATTTTTTGTTAACAAGCTATCTGCCGAATATGGCCCTGATATATTGATACCCTCTTTTTTTAATTTTTTGACAACTGGAATTATTGATTCTATTTCTTCATTTCCAATTTTACCATTTTCACCAGCATGCGGGTTGATACCAGAAATTATTATTTTGGGGGCGATAATATTAAAATCAGTTTTTAAAGTATTATTTAGATTTAATATTTGATTGTGCAAAAATTTTTTATTTAAAATTTGTTTAGGTATTTTTTTTAACTGTAAGTGAGTTGTTAAAGGTGAAATAATAATTTTTTTATGATACAGGATCATATTTACATTATGTTTATTATCTTTATTTTGAAAATACTCTGTATGACCAACAAAATTATTATCTATTTTATTGATTATTTTATCTTTTCTGAGTGGAAGGGTAATCATACCAATACAAACTTTATTAACACAAAATTTGTATGCGTACTCTAATGATTTATAAGTATTATCTTCTAATGATTTAACATTATAAGAAAATATGTTAATTTTGTTAATTGAAAAATCTAATTTTTGTAAATTATTATTATTAATTTTATATAATTTTATTTTTAATTTGCGTTTTTTTAAATAATTTTTTAAAACTTTAATATTTGTGAATAAAATAAAGTTATTTATTTCACCATTTTTCAATGAATTTATGAGAATTTCTATTCCAATTCCATCAATATCTCCAATGGTTATAGCAATTATTTTATTCATCAATCAAAATTAAATTATAAATCTTTGAGTATTTATTTATGAATTGTTTCTCAATTTTACTTATGTTTAAATTAATAGTTTTATTTAAATTAATACTATCTAATATTTCTTTATCAAATTTAATATTGCATAAAATAATGTAAACAAACTCATTGTCTGATAAAAATTTCACATTGTCGTCAACATTTATTAATTTTTTTTTCAATTCATTATTTAAATCAATGAGTTTATATTCTTTATCAATTAAATTTGGATAATCTTTTAATTTTTGTAAATTATTGCATTTTAAAAAATCATCTTCTAATTCCTTTAAGCTTCTTAAACTATATAATCTTACAATAATTCCATCAAAAGTTTCGAATTTTTTTTCTATAAAAATTACTGATAAATCATTATTTTTTTCAATAATCATAAAATTTTTATTTGATAAAATATTTTCTTTTATTCTTTTGTCTATTTTATTAATATTATTAACTTCTTTTTCTTTCACAAAATATTTAATATTTTTTTTGTTTAAAATAGCTTTTAGGTTCTCAAAATTATTAATTTTTTGATTTTTTATTTCATCTTTTAATATATTGATATTTTCTGTATCAAAATTAACATATTTAATTTTAAAACTATATAATAAATCATTTTCTTCATTAGAAGTTTTAAAATTGCTTAAACTGGTATTTAATATATTTTCTAATATTATTTTTCTAATAAAATCTAATTTAATATTCTCTAAAATCTCTGATTTATTAATTTTATATTTATTATTTTGCTTATTAGCATCTAATATATTTAAATAAATTTCTTCTAATTTTTTACTATAATCAATTTTTCTATTTGTATTTTTATAATATTCATAAAATAAATTAGCTGAAATAAAATCATTCAAAATTATATCTTTGTCAATATCATTATTACTCCCTACAAAATCTAAATAATCCTCTCTTTTTTCTAAGTCTAATAAAGTGAATACATTATCATTTATTTTAAAAATAATTCTATTTTCTGAACTTCTTACATGTTTGAAGTTTAGTGAAATTATTAAAATTAAAATTAAGTTACTAAAAATTATTTTCAAATTTATCTTCATCAATATTAATATTCTCCCAGTCTATATCTTGTTTGTCATTTTCTGAAACTAATAGATTGGTAGACTTGTAACTACCTATATTTTTGAAAGAAAACATAATAGTAAGAATATCTTGTGGTTTTAGGTTATCTTCTTCATATGATTTTCTATTGAAATCTAAATTAATTCCAAAACATTCATCAAAATAACTATATCCAATAGAGTACTCTTTATTTATTTCTTCCTTTAGATCATATAATCCAGAAAAATTTACCTTTGAAAATTTTGATAACTTTTTACTTGTAAAAGAATAATTGATTGTTTCAGTGTCTTTATTAATGATGTTATTTACTTTAGAATTTTGATCAAGATAGGAGAGATTTATATCACCATAACTAGTTGATGATTTATAACTGATATTTTGTTTTTTTAAATATGCGTCATTTAAATCATATCTAAAATTGTAAGATATTTCGTTTGATTTTAAATATTCTATTGATCCTAATAAGTCACTTAGCTTATCATCATTTCCTTGCTCAGTATGAAAATTACTATTATTTGTAAACTCATATGATTGAGATACTGAGGTATTAAAATGTTGAGTGAACGCTGATAACCCATAGCTTATTCTTTTTGAATTATCCATTTTATCGTTACCACTATATCTATTTAATCTATAAATATTTTCAATACTAAAGTCATTATTTGTTGAATCTTCATTAGAAATTTTATTACTATTGGAAACTCCTGGAGTGATAACTAAATGTAATTTTGGAGCAAATGTAATCTTTGGATAATATTTTTTAAATTTAAATGGACTTTCACTTCTGATACCAATTATAGGAAATAATCGATAGTAAGATCCTGTTACAAAATTATTATTACTTATAAATTTATTTTCAGTATTAAAACCCTGGTTATAAATTTCTGCATCTATTGATATCTTTGAATTATAATTAATTAATTGCTTATTTAAATTAAATTTATGTGATAATTTCTGTTGTTGCTTTGCATGTACAGAAGAGCTTTTTTCTCTAAAGATGTTATAAAACTCAAATGTTGAATTGGTAATATTTCCATATTTTTTGTTATAACCTGAGAAATATTTAATTTTTGGAAATACAGTAGGAATAGTTTTATTATCTTCATTTTCTTGATTTGTTTGATAAAAATTTAAACTAATTTTTAATTGATCATCTATTTTTCTTAAATTAAAACCTTCTAAATTAATATTTGTAGACAAAGAATTTGTATAGCTAAGTTCATCATTTGGTTTAGTTATTTGAATATAATTCTTAGACGTTTGTAGAGCAGAGTCTATATAAATTTTATAATTTTTATTAATGTTTTTTTTATAATTAGTAATCAAACTTGCATCACTAAACCATTTATTATTATTTTTATTTTCAAAGTTAGAATCAAAAGTTAAATCACTTTTAAAAGTTCCTCCAGATATTATCTGATTATAATCAAATACAAATCTTTGAGATGAATCGACACCTCCACCATAATTTATAAAAGGTGTAAACATAAGTTCTTTATCAATATCAATATTAAAATAATATGGAAAAGAAGTTGATTGAGAAGTTTTTGTGTCAAAAAAATTTAAAGCTATTGAAGGCGTCAAAAAACCAGATTTTCTATCTTTTCTCAATGGTGAAGGAGTTACTATGTATGGAATATAAAACACAGGTGTATTTAACACTCTCATCTTAGAATGTTTTTGATATAAAAAAAGATTTTTATTATCATGAAGAATTTTTTCACCTTCTAATTGCCATGTAGGACAAATAAAATTTCCAATTTTGATTCTAGATTTACAAGGAGTGTATACACCTTTAGAAATTATATCAATATCACCATTTCTTTTTATTTTATTTCCAATTAATCTCGAGCCATCACTTAAGCGGATTTTAGGATTATCAAATTCAGCTATATTAAGATTTTTTAAAAAAAAACCATTCTCTCCTTCAAAATAATTATCATTATTATCTTTGAAGGTAAATTTAGAAGGTAAAATTATTTTTTCTTCTTTTTGATCAAAGATAATTAAATCAGAAAAAATTAATTTATTATCCTGAAAGATTTTTGCATTTCCTCTAGCAATTATATTTTTATTTTCATCATATGAAATAGCATCAGCATAAATTAATATCTCTTTTGCATTGTTATAATTCGGAATTAAAAAAATAATAATTAAAATAAATACTTTGATAAAATCATAGTGTATGATTTTACTCATTCTCAATTTTATTAATTTGATATAATCCAATAAAAAGAGGAATTAAAAAAATAACAGAATATGACACTATAAAATTTAATGATAGTACAATTGTTAGTTTAGTTATTATCTCTTTTAACAAAAAAATTACAAAACCCACTAAAATTGCAATAAATAAAACTTTAAAAAAATTTTCATTTCTTTGAAATTTGCTTGTAAAACCCAATATTACAAATGCTAATATTACTGTAAATATTGGCTTTAAAATTTCAGATAAATAGTACAAACCGATTTCTGATGAATACAAATTAAATTTCGATAATGTTTTAGTGTGATTTAAATAATTATAAAAAGGGACTAATTTATATTTTGAAATCGAATTAATTAAGTTATTTTTATTAAAATTAATTCTAAGGTCGTAATTTTTTAAATTATTAAATTCTTCATTGTTAAAGTCATAAAATTTTACATCACTTAACAAAAAATTATTATTATTAAATTCCCCACTATCAGCCATTATAAACTTATTTGATTTATTATTAATTAGTAATATTTTAATATTATTGGCATTCATATTTCTCAAATTAACATTTTTTATGTTAATAAAACTATAATTTTCTTCATCTATTCTATTTTTGATCCACATCTCGTTATTATGAACTTTTATTGAGTATAAACTATTATCTTTATTATCTAAATTTACATCGTATTTTTTTTCCATAAATACTGATAAAGGATTTAAAATAATTAAAAAAAATAAGCTCATTAGAAAAATTGCTAATGAAATAGGTTTAAAAATATCAAAAATTGAATAACCTAAATTTCTCATAGATACAAACTCATTATTATTAATTAAATTTCTGATCAAAAATGTAACACTAATTATTATCACAAAAGGAATTATTTCATTTAATATTGATGGATACTTTAGAATAGAAAGATAAATAAAATTAAAAAAACCCTTATTATCTTCTGAAATAACTCTAGATAATTCTAATAAATTTATAAATATTATAAATATTGAAATAATTAAAAAATTTATTATCAAATATTTATTTGTTAGAATGAATAAATAAAGATTAATTTTTTTCATATTTTATTTTTATATGTGAAATTATTAACGAAGATATTATCAAAATTAAGAAAGCAATTGTATAATTTAAAATTGTGATATCAGAATTTTTTAATATTTGATTTATAATTAGTATAGATATAGATGAACTTGAAAAATATATATTATTTATGATTGTAAAGTTTAGAACTTTTAAATTATTAATATAAAAAAATAAAAGTATGAAAATAATTAGGAAAACATCAACAACTTTGAAAGAAATATTGAGATAGTTCTTAGCTTTATAATCATCAAAAATAGTTAACGTATTTTTATCAAACATTATATTGTTTGATATATTTTTATTATCAATCTTTAAAATATAACTGAGAAACTCTAATTTTTCTATTTGTTTATTCGGATCTATACTAATTTTAAAACCATCAGTTAATCTAAACTTATATTGATTATCTTCACTAATTATACTTCCTTTTTTTGCATATACTATATTCTCTTTTCCATCATTAAAACTAATAAAAATATCTTGATACTCTTTATTATTTTTATCAAAATCAAGTATTGTTGTTTTATTTAAATTTAAAAAATTAGAAAATTCCATCTTCCTAAAATCAATAGTATTTCTTAATTCAAATTCTTTTAGCTTATAAACTTCATATACTTTAGGAGCTAAATAAAGATTTAATAATGCAAAAATCGTAATAATTGACAAAAAGAATAATATTAAAGAACTTTTAAATGGTTTTAATCCAAGTCCAAGTGAAACAATAGCAATTAATTCGTTATCTCTGTTCAGTTTAATAAAACATAATAGTAATCCAAAAATCAGTATAAATGGAACAATAACTGTAAATAAATTAGGAATTAAATAAAGTGAAAGAAAGAAAATATCAATAACCTCTATATGTAAAAAATTTGTTATAGTAAAAAGTCTAGTAATTTGAAGTAACCACGCAATCGATAAAAAA
>MDTB01007326.1_pt1 | contig 14761 bp, 15 predicted proteins | sample 811161 | NCBI WGS metagenome assembly MDTB01 (sample SAMN05326650, study PRJNA326480) | marine metagenome | isolation source: seawater | place: Mediterranean Sea | collected 2009
AAGGCTTTCTTCAATTTTCTTAATCAATGCTCTTGTCTTACTCTTTGCAATAGGTAGTCTACCTGTTAAATCCCAAAATTCATTTCTAACGCGATTATAAATAGGGTTTGATATCAACCTAGTGAAATATCTTGATATAGCACCCACATTTGGACTAATTGACATTTCATTATCATTTAAAATAACTAGAAATTGCTTACCAAGGTGGCCAGCATTATTGATTCCCTCGAATGCAAGCCCACCAGTCATAGATCCATCACCAATAATTGCTGCAACTCTAAAATCATCTTTCATCTGTTTTCTAGCTTCCGCAATTCCAAGTGCTGAAGATATAGAGGTCGAAGCATGGCCAGCTCCAATTTCGTCATATTCACTCTCAGACCGTTTTAAAAAACCACTAAGTCCATCATACTTTCTAATTGTATTAAATTTATTAAATCGTCCAGTGAGCAATTTGTGTGCATATCCTTGATGACCCACATCCCAAATGAGTTTATCCTTTGGAGTATCAAAAACATAATGAAGGGCTACAGATAATTCAATTACACCAAGAGTTGGCGCTAGATGTCCACCTATCTCAGTTATTGTTTCAATTGTATAGGAACGAATTTCTTTACATAATTCAAGTAATTCTTGATCAGAAAAGCCACGTATATCTTTAGGATCATTAATTTTTGGTAAATATTTAAGCTGCATAATTTTCTTTTAATTTTTTGTAATAAAATTCGCTATGGATGTCAAACATCATCCTATGGAAAATATCGATACCATCTATCTCTGGATGAAATGCAAGTCCTAATAGGTTTCTAGAAAAGACAGCAACCGGATGATCTTTAAATCTTGCAATTATGAATACATCACTTCCATAATCATTAATTCTTGGTGCCCTTATAAAAGTCGAATATATTTCAATATTTTTTTCTTTATTTAATCCAAATATTACTTTTTCTTTGGAAGACATTACTTGTCTACCATATGCATTCCTCTTTACAACAATATCAAGTAACCCAAAAGGCTTAACTCGTTCATCATCAACACTTTTACTCATCATAATTAATCCAGCACAAGTTCCCATTATAGGATAGGATTTAGCAAATTCCAAAATTGTATTCCTTAATGTAAATGTTTCAACCAGTAATGAAAGAGTTGTCGATTCACCACCAGGTATAATTAAACCATCAATTTTTTTAAAATCAGTTTTAACTTTAACACCAAATGAATTTATTCCCATTTTTTTTAATATCTTGTGATGTAAATCATAACCGCCCTGAAGCTCTAAAACACCTATTGTAATTACCAACCCCTTTCTTGAAGTCTATCTTCCTTGGGTATTTCAGACATATCTAAACCTTTCATGGCATTTTTTAACCCTGTACTTGCTTTTGCTACTATCTCACTATTTTCAAAATGAGTTGTAGCTTCAACCACAGCCTTTGCTCTTGCTGCTGGATCATCACTCTTAAATATACCTGAACCAACAAAAACTGTTTCAGCTCCCAATTGCATCATTAAGGAAGCATCAGCAGGAGTAGCTATCCCCCCAGCAGCAAAATTTGGCACTGGTAATTTTCCTAATTTCGCAACCTGCTGTAGAAGGGAGACAGGTGCTCCTAAACGTTTTGCTTCAGCTACAATTTCTTCTTTATCTAACCTAGTAGCACGTTTTATTTCACTAACTACAGTTCTCATATGCCTAACAGCTTCAACAATATTTCCACTTCCTGCTTCACCCTTTGTTCGAATCATTGCAGCACCTTCAGCAATTCTACGTAATGCTTCCCCAAGGTCTCTACATCCACAGACAAATGGTATTTTAAAATCATGCTTCCAAACGTGATTATGTTCATCTGCTGGGGTTAGCACTTCACTCTCATCTATAAAATCAACTTCTAAAGTCTCTAAAATTTGTGCTTCAGCAAAATGACCTATCCTACACTTAGCCATAACTGGTATAGAGACAGCCTTCTGGATACCTAAGATCATTTCAGGGTCACTCATTCTAGAGATTCCACCATCTTTTCGAATATCAGAAGGAATGCGTTCTAATGCCATAACAGCACATGCACCAGCATCTTCAGCTATTTTAGCTTGATCTGAATTAGTTACATCCATTATAACACCACCCTTTAACATCTCAGCCAAACCTACTTTAATTTCAAAACTATTATTACTCATATAAAATTGCTCCCTCAGTATTTTTACTGATTTTTTTAATTTTAGTTACAACTTCTTCAATAATTTCATCTGGCGTAGAAGCACCTGCTGAAATACCAACTGAAGCACAATTTTTAAACATTCCTAATGTTAATTCTTTAGCAGATGTCACTTGATGAGAACGTTTATTCCTTTCAAGGGAAAGCTGAGTAAGTCTCTTGGAATTAGCACTCGTGAAAGAACCAATAACAATCATTACATCACATTGAGAAGCTAACTCTTTTATTTGTTCATGGTTTCTCCTTGTGGGAAAACAAATCGTATTTATGAAACGTAAATCGTAGACTTTTTGCATTAAAATGTTGATAATTTCTTGAACATTTTCGATCATTTGAGTAGACTGACTTACAATACCTGCCCTTTTTAATCTCCTCATTTTTTTTGCTTCATCAATATTTGCAATTATAATGGGCTTTTCAACTTGTGCGGCTATAGCAACAACTTCGTCATGCCCATGATCACCTATAATTATTGTTTTCCTACCTTCTTTTTCAATAGCTTTTATTTCATGATGGATCTCTGTTACCAATGGACATGTACCATCAACTAAATTTATATTCTTATTTTTTGCTTGTTTCCATAGATCAGGTGAAGTGCCATGAGCACGAAATAATAATGTCTTACCATCTGGAACATCCTCAAAACCCTTAACTACTTTCGCTCCTGCTTTATCAAGATTCTCAATGACACGCTCATTGTGAACAATAGTCCCTAGCATATAGACATCTCCACGCTCAGCTGCAGTGTCATAGGCCATATTAACTGCGTCCCTTACTCCGAAACAGTATCCAGCATCTTTTGCAATATAAATCTTCATTCCTCTTTTATATTATTTATTTTAGTTTGTAATGAATTCTTTGTGATATTAACCACTCTATCAACAGCATTCTGTAAATTGGAATTTACCATTGCTCCTGAAGCAAATGCATGACCTCCACCTCCAATAGATTGGGCAATATCATTAATTTTGTATTTCCCTTTAGATCTAAAGTTTACTCTGCATTGATCTATTTTCTTTTCAAAAATCATAACCGAAACCTCAACGCCACTTATAGATCGAACTATATCAGTAAAGCCTTCCACATCAGACCTCCTAGCGCTAGCATTTTTAAGCATCTCTTGGCTAATAGAAAACCAGGCTAATTTTCCATCAAGCTCATAGTTTAGATTTGAAAGGAAATCGCCTAAAAGTTGCATTCTAGATCTAGAGCTGTTTTCATAAATATTTTGATAAATTGTGCTTGTTTCTATTCCATTTTGTATAGACTCAATGGCAATCTCATGAGATTTTTTATCAGTATTACTGTATTTGAAGCATCCAGTATCTGTCATGACAGCTGTATATATTCCAAGCATGCTATCCTTACTTATCGCACTGTCTCTTGCTACTTTCAAATAATCATAAACCATACAACCAGTAGCAGCAGCGCTTAAATCTACAATGTTATGAGTAAAAGGATGTTTGGAAGGATGAGGGTGATGGTCAATATTCATTGTATTAACATTATATCGTTCTAGAGCAATTTTAACATCCCGGGTTCTAGAGTAATCACCAACATCAAAAATAATTGCTAAATCGACAGCTTCTAACCATTCATCATGTTGGTCTTCTTCATATGATTCAAATATATTATCCTTATTCAGATATATGTATTCTTCAGGCAGTGAGGAATAATTGATAATTCTTACATCTTTTTTTACTTCCCTAAGATGATAATATAGTCCTACCTCTGCGCCTAAACCATCGCCATCAGGGTTTTCATGGGTTGTTAAGACTATATGATCGCAAGAGAGGATTAAATCGTTAACTTGCTCCCAATTGATTGGTATGTTATTGAAATTCAATTTATTTATATTCCCAGACAATTTCTTTACTCCCTTTTTCCATGGTTTCCATTCTGGATAACACAAAGAAAAAATCAGAAAGTCGATTGATATATTTTTTATGAGTATCTGGAACATATTCAGCTTCACTTAAAGCAATAATAGCTCTTTCAGCATCCCGGCACTCTGATCTTGCAATGTGTATTCGAGCACTAAACTCAGACCCTCCTGGAAGGATAAATTCATTAAGCGGTGGAAGTTGAGAATTGATTTTTTCGGTATTCGTATCCAACCAATCCAGTCTAGAGTCTTTCAATAGGTTCATTTCCATATCAGGAATTGCTAACTCACCACCAAGGTTAAATAAGTCTTGTTGTATATTCTCTAGAGCTTTATCAAATGGCTTATTTGATTCGTTTTTAGCCCAGCCAATTATAGAGTTTAGTTTATCTACTGCACCCATTGCATTAACGCGAGGACTATTTTTGGATATACGTTCTCCATTACCCAAACCAGTTTGCCCATTGTCACCAGTCTTAGTTGTTACTTTAGTTATTCTCATTAAAAGAAAATCCAGGTAACAATGATGAATAAGGGAACTAAAATAGGAAGCGACCATTTTATTATGTAGCCAAAAAAGCTTGGCATCTCAATATTTGATGATTCAGCGATGGCTTTAACCATGAAATTTGGAGCGTTCCCGATATAAGAATTTGCACCCATAAAAACAGCACCCATTGAAATGGCTAGCAGAGTATTGTACATATCCCCCATTAATACGGAGGGATCTCCTCCAGCAGTATTAAAAAAAACTAAATAAGTAGGAGCATTATCTAAAAAGCTGGATAATATACCAGTCAGCCAAAAATACATGTAGTTTACGGGTTCACCTGAACCGTCCGACACTGATGACACTACAGATGCCAGCGCTCCATTAGTACCAGCTTTGAGAATAGCAATTGCAGGAATAATGGTTACAAAAATACCAGCAAAAAGCTTTCCAACCTCTTCAATAGGAAACCAGGTATATTCATTCGCTTCTCTAATGGATATTGGTGTCATTTTCCAACTAAAATAGGTTAAAGAAAGCAAGAGAATATCTCGAACAATATTCTGCAATTCAACATGTACATGGTAAATATTTATATGAATATAAGGTTTCCAGAAGCCAGATAATAAAACACCAGCAACTACTCCCGCTAAAAGAAGAAGATTAAAAGATCCTTCTAAGCCAAATTTTTCACTTTCTGTGTTATTATATTCGTGAGGTGGTTCTTTCTTATAAAAGTAAGTGTCAACAGCAAAAAATATAATTAACAAAGATACGACCATAAAAAGCATTGGGAAGAACATTGCTGACGTTGTCCAGAAAAAGTCAACACCTTTTAAAAAGCCAAGAAATAAAGGTGGATCACCAAGTGGAGTTAATGAGCCTCCAATATTTGCGACAAGAAAAATGAAAAAGACGATGATGTGTACTTTCTTTTGTCTATGCTGGTTCGCACGGATTAATGGGCGAATTAACAACATTGCAGCGCCTGTTGTACCCATCCAACTTGCTAATGATGTACCAATAAAAATAATTATGGTATTTAGAGTAGGGGTACCAACTAAGGACCCTTTTAGCTGAACACCTCCTGATATTGTATATAAGGATAGTAAGAGTATTAAAAATGGTATATACTCCAAAAGACCAACATGTAATAACTCATATAGTGTGATTGGTAGGCCCTGTGTTAATGTAAAAGGAATAATCAATAATAGGGCCCAGAATAAGGAAATCTTACCAAAATTATGGTGCCAAAAATGTTCTGCTAAAAGTGGAAAAATTGCTATAGATAGTAAAATTCCAACAAAAGGTAAAACCCAAAAGATACCTAGATCTTGTCCATTTAAATGAGGAGCGCCCTCTGATCCAGCGCTTATGAACATTGGAACTAAAAATAACAATAAGGATAATATTTTATAATTCTTCATAATTTAAACAACTCTCCTTAAATAAGGCCTTAAAATTACGCTTTTACTGATTAATGTAAAAACACGATCGTTAGATATTATATATAAAATATATGCTAAAATAACGTTAATTTTTATTGTGGAATTATTTTTTGGTATTCTCATTTTAGTTTTAGCTATTGCAGGCATGTCAATAGGCGTAATATTCAATAGAAAGCCGCTTGCAGGTTCTTGTGGGGGACTATCTCCTAATGGCTCATGCTCTATATGTGGGAATGATACAGAAAAATGCGAAAATATAAATTCAACATAGCCCTTCACTATCTAATATCATAAACTGGGTTAATAATCTTATGATTCCCATGAACAGCAATTTGTCTCATATTACCAAGTCCCTTCAGTAGCCATATTGCACCGATATTTTCATTCTTTCCTAAAATCGTAGCACCTTGGTTATAGCTTAACGCCATTAAGGCTGTTGCCCAACCATCGGCCTCCATACATGTTTCAGCAATAACTGTAACCGAGAGGATATCACTTTGAACTGGGAATCCTGATTTAGGATTAATTGTATGCCCAAGAATAGCACCATCTAAATCAACAAAATTTCTATAATTAGCAGAGGTAGCCACTGCAGATGATTTTTGCTCTAATATACCAAAAAAAGGATTTTGTTCATTTCCTAAATCGGAAGAGGGATTTTCTAATCCTACGGACCAATTTTTATTTTTTCTATTGTGCCCAGAGTATCTCACTTCGCCACCAATTTCTACAAAAATATTTTCAAATCCTTTGGATTTTAGATAATTAAAAACAACATCAACACCATATCCCTTAGCGATAGAATTTAAATCAATTTTCGTCCTTGGATCTTTTTTAATCAGATTAGTAGAATTACAAATTATATTTTCATAACCCGTATACAAAAGAACTGACACAATATTTTTTTTATCAGGAATACCTGACTTAGGATTTGGTCCAAATCCCCAAAGTGATAACAAATCATAGACAGTGATATCAAACATTCCATCGGTTTTTTGCGATAAATTTAGCCCTTTTTCTACAACCTTAAAAAAGGAACTGGAAACTTTATATGGGTCTAAGGACTCCCATCTATTAAACTTTGAGATTTCACTTTCAGGATCCCAAGTTGACATTTGTTGATTTAAAATAATTAGTATAGAATCAACTGAATACTTGATTTTATTAGGATTTATTTTACGATCACTAACAATTTTTACACTATAAGTTGTTCCCATAGTCTTCCCCTTAATTGAAGTTTGAGGAACAGAATTATCACATTTTACAATAAACAATAAAAAACCCAACATAAGTTGGGTTTTTACTAGTTGAATTATTCGAACTCTTTTAACCAAAACTATCGTATGCTATCATCTCTTTTTCCACACCAAGACTATCTAACATATTATCGCAAGCGTTTATCATTGGAGGTGGACCACACATATAGTATTCTAACTCAGTGGGATCTTCATGATCTTTTAGATACTCATCATGAAGTACTTGATGGATAAATCCAGTGGGTCCTTTCCAATTGTCTTCTTTCATAGGCTCTGAAAGAGCAACATTATAGGTAAAATTTGGAAACTGCTTTGCAATTTCCTTAAAATGATCATCATAAAACATTTCTCTAACAGATCGAGCGCCATACCAGAAAGAGACTTTCCTTCCAGTTTTCAAAGTATGAAACAAGTGAAACAGATGGGATCTCATTGGCGCCATACCTGCTCCACCACCAATGTAGACCATTTCCCTTTCAGTATCTTTAATGAAAAATTCTCCATATGGTCCTGAAATAGTCACTTTGTCACCAGCTTTCAAATTGAAAATATAAGATGAAGCTAATCCAGGAGGTGCTTCATCCCATAGCGGAGGTGGAGGTGTTGCTATTCTAACATTAAGCATAACACGATTTCCCTCTGCAGGGTGATTTGCCATAGAATAAGCTCTAAAAACCGATTCGTCATTATTGGCAACTAAATCCCAAATTTTATATTGATCCCAATCAGGGTGATACTCTTTTTCCACATCAAATCCATTAAACTTTAGATTATGGTATTCAGGAATATCGATTTGAATATATCCTCCAGCCTGAAAATCTAAATTTTCACCCTCGGGAAGATTTAGTACGAGTTCTTTTATGAAAGTTGCAACGTTGTTGTTTGATTCAACGGTGGCTTCCCACTTCTGGATACTAAAAATTTCATCTGGAACCTTGATTTTCATATCTTCTTTTATTTTCACCTGACATGCTAATCGCCAATTGTCTTTAGCTTTTGTTCTATTGATATGTCCTGTTTCAGTAGGAAGAATATCTCCACCACCTTCAATAACTTGGCACTCACACATTGCGCATGTACCACCGCCACCGCACGCCGAGGGTAAAAAGACTGACTGCCCAGCCAATGCACTAAGTAGAGTTCCTCCTGGCTTTGTTATAATATTTTTATCATCTTCACCATTTACGTTTATGGTGATTTCTCCTTGAGGAAGCAACTTACTTTCAGCGAAGTTCAATATTGATACTAGAATCAATACTACACCTGTAAAAACTAACACACTTAGAAAAATTTGTTCGATCATAAGTCAATACCTGAGAAGGCCATAAATGCCATAGAAACTAATCCTGTTAATAACATAGTCATTCCTACACCTCGTAGTTCAGAAGGCACATTCGAATATCTTATTCTATGTCTAATTGCTGCCATAGAAGCAATAGCCATGAAAAACCCAATTCCAGATCCAAAGCCATATACAGTTGACTCTATAAATGTATAATTCCTTTCGACTAAAAACATAGAGCCTCCCAGAATTGCACAATTAACTGCAATTAAAGGCAGAAAGATTCCTAAACTAGTATATAGTTTTGGAGAAAATTTGTCTAGTGTCATTTCTACTAATTGAACCATAGCTGCTATAACCGCTATGAAAATTATGCTATTTAGGAAACTTAGATCAATTACATTATTACCTTCTACTCCAAAATCTTCGTTTAACCATGATAGGGCACCCTCTTTTAGTAAAAAGTTGTGTATAGCCCAGTTTGCGGGAGCGGTAATTGTTAGAACAAAAATTACTGCAAATCCAAGTCCTATAGAGGTATCTACTTTTTTTGATATGGCAAGAAATGAGCACATGCCTAAAAAATAAGCTAATAATATATTCTCTATAAAAATTGCTTTTGTCAAAATGCTTATGTAGTGTTCCATTTATCTAATCCTCTTTAATACCGCTTGCGATTCGATGAACCCATACGATAAGACCTAATATGATAAATGCTCCTGGCGATAAAACCATTATTCCCATATTTTGATAACCAGCAGCATATAGAGATTCAGGAATCACATTGTATCCGTATATAGATCCATTACCTAGTAATTCCCTAAAAAAAGCTACTGATATTAAAATACCACCATATCCAAGACCATTACCAAAACCATCGAGAAAAGATTTACCAGGTGGGTTTTGCATAGCAAATGCTTCCGCTCGCCCCATAACTATACAGTTAGTGATAATAAGTGCAACAAACACAGAAAGTTGCTTGCTTATGTCATACATATATGCCTGAAGAATTTGATCAGTTAGAATAACTAAAGTAGCAATGACTGATAACTGAACAATAATTCTTACTTTTCCTGGAATCATAGTTCTAAGTAATGAAATAACAGTATTTGAAACAGAAAGAACTGCCACTACTGCTAGAGTCATAACTACGGCTGTGTTTAATTGCACAGTAACAGCGAGTGCAGAGCAAATGCCAAGAACTTGCAAGCTAATAGGATTGTTTTTCATTAATGGATCTGTTAATGCGACTTTTGATTTTTTATCTAGAATAGCCAAATCAATTATCCCTCTCTAATATTTTTAAAAAAAGAATCATACTTTTTTAAATCGTCTACAAGAAAAGATTCTAAACCTTTACTAGTTATCGTAGCTCCTGAGATCCCATCAACTTCATAATCACTATTTGGATCAGCTTTTCCTTTCACAACTTTAATGCCAACAAGATCACCATTTTCATTAACAAACTTCTTTCCAATAAAATTGTTTTGGAACCATGCCTTATCCACTTCACCTCCCAAGCCAGGTGTTTCTTTATGGGCATAAAAAGTAATCCCTTTAGCAGTGATACCATCTGGCTCAATAGCGAAATATCCATAAAGAGTAGACCAAAGCCCCTTTCCCGAAATAGGTATAGCGTAACCTTTGACTTCGTTATCAACCTTGCTAATATAAATTGGAAAGTTCTGTAAATCAGTTTCAGCGTCGATAGTTTTCGGGTCAATGGAAGTTTTAATACCTTTTATATCAAGAACAACTGAATTTATATTTTTATTAAAAATATTTTGAATATCTTCAGGGCTCCATGGATTTTCAGAGTCTTCTTTAAAACCTAAACATGATAAAATATTCTTTTTACTATCATTCTCAACATTTAAATCTTGCATATCTTTTAAGGATCCTGCAGCTACAGATAAAAAAGACCCCAGCAAAACAGTAACGATAGCCATAAAGCCAATAGTGTATTTATTACTGTGCATATCGAACCATTCTTTTTTTAATATTACTCTGAACGATAAAGTAGTCAATTAAAGGAGCAAATGCATTCATCAATAAAATTGCTAGCATAATGCCTTCAGGATATGCAGGATTTATACTACGGATGATTACTGTTAATACGCCAACTAAAAATCCAAATACCCATCTCCCTGTGTCAGTATGTGCTCCAGTAACAGGCTCTGTGGCCATAAAAACTGTTCCAAATAGAAAACTACCCATTACTAAGTGGTAATGAGGTGGAATGGACAACATAGCATTACTGGAATAAGGCGAAAATAGATTCATTAGGTATCCCATAGCAAAAAGCCCTAGCAAAGAACCAGCCATAACCCTCCAGCTAGTAATTCCAACTAAAATTAAAAAAGCAGCTCCCAAAATAATAATAATTTTATTTGTCTCTCCAATTGAGCCAGGTATCCAACCAAAAAACATGTTTACCCATGAATAATCAAATACTAAATCAGCACTAGCCTTATTTAAAAGGTCAACAGCATTAGCATTTTTTTGCCCCGCTGCAATGCTCAAAGCTGTCGGGCCCGAGTAACCATCTGGCGCAAGTGCCCAAACCTTATCACCTGATATATCAATAGGGTACGTAAAATACAAAAAAGCTCTTGCCATTAGTGCGGGGTTAAAAATATTCATTCCAACTCCGCCAAATATTTCTTTACCTATAACGATCCCGAATGAAGTGCCAACAGCAACCTGCCACAACGGTATAGATGGGGGAAGAGTAAGAGGAATTAGCGCACATGTAACTAAGAACCCTTCTGAAATTGGATGCTTTCTAACAATACCAAATAATAGCTCCCAAAAGGCACCAGCCATAAAAGTAACTGCAATAATTGGTGTAATCGATATTAAACCAGTAAGTAAATTTTCTAGCCATGAAGATGAATAGTCGAACGTTAAGGATTTTTGATATCCAACATTTATAGCTCCAAATATGTAACAAGGTATTAAAGCAATTACTACGAGAATCATGACACGCTTTATATCGATACTATCTCTTATATGAGGACCTGATTCCGTACGCTCATCTGTACTAAAAAGAATTGTGTCTGTTGCCTCAAATACTGGGCCAAATTTTTCTAGTTTCCCATCTTTTTCAAAATGGGGGGCAATTTGGTCAAGTAAATTTCTAAGCCATTTCATATTTAACCTTCTCGCTCTAACAAATTCAATCCATCTCTTATAACTTGCCCAACATCTATTTTACTTGGACAAGCAAATGAACACAATGCAAAATCTTCATCATCACATTCCCATATTCCCAACTGCTCCATCTCTTCTACGTCTTGAGCCAAAATCGCTCTATATAGAGGATTGGGTAATATGTCCATAGGAAGAACCTTTTCCCATGCGTTAATTGGCACCATAGCTCTTTTTTCTCCATTTTGTGATGTTGTAAAATTAAATAGTTGACCTGGTAAAGATAAAAAGGTATTTGTAAGGCTATATTTTGTTTTACTGCTACCTGGGCTTAACATCCCAAGAAAAGGTCTATCTACCTTATCATCTATGATAGTAATAGAGGAATCATAAAAACCAATGAAATCATGTTTCTCAACAGCATGACCTGTCAACACATCTCCTGAAATGATCCGTACTGGTTTATTGCTAGATTGATTATCTAAAAAAGATTCGATCTTTGTGCCCATTAATGCTTTTGCGAAATCAGGTTTGTCCGCTCCCGATCCTCCAATAGAGATAATTATTTTGGGATCATAAATGCCAAATTTAAATAGCCTCCCCAGTGTTATAACATGTTGAGCATTCATAGTCCAAATAACTTCATTCGGTTTCAAAGGTTTTGTGTGATGAATTTGAATGCCAACATTACCAGCAGGATGGGGACCTGTAATTGTTTGAACTTGAACATCTTCGAAATCTATAGCTTCTTTTAAAGTTAAAAAAACTTCACCTACAGTTAATTTACTAAGTGCAGTCAATCCTAACTGAAACGTTTCTTTATTCTTTTCCAATATTGGATGTAAATCCACTGCCAGAGGAGCTGAATTATAGCCCGATATAAATATATCCCTAGGCTCACAATTTGGATCTGCAACATTATTAAATGGTCTCTGGCGAATAAGAGGGAACAAATTAGCATTTAAAATATGACCTAAGATTGTATCTTTATTAGAAGATTTAATTTGTTCTTTTGATAACGTATCGTGCTTCAACGCTTCTTTACCTTCAACAGCAATCTCAATTCTTTCTATTACTCTTCGCGGACCAAACTTTATTTCTTTCACAACTCCATTTGCAGGTGATGGCCATCTTACATCTGGTTTTGTCTTGTCAAAAAAAAGCGCCTGCCCAACTTTTACGTTATCTCCTTCTGAAACCATTAATTTTGGCTTAACACCTCTAAACTGATTTGGTAACAAAGAAACACTTGAATTATGTAAATCAGAAATAGAATTATTCAAAGGCAATCCAGACATTTTTATATCATGCCCTTTTTTAATAACTATATTTTTCACTTTCCTTTATTCAGGTCTATAATGTTTGTATAAAAAATACTAGCGATTTTTGTATCCAATTGGCAATAGGATTCCAATAAATCCCCAATAATAATGATGGGACAGCGGTAACGATCAAAGCACCTGTAAATGTATTGGATGGAAGCATGATTTTATCCGTTCTCTCCCCTTCAAAATACATGACCTTTACGACTTTTAAGTAGTAATAAAGAGAAACAACACTGTTTACACCACCTATAAAAACTAACCAATAAAATGTGCTACCTCCATTAATTAGAGATGCAAAAATATAAAATTTTCCAATAAAACCAGCCGTTGGAGGTAATCCTGTCAGTGAAACCATAAAGAGAGTCATGGCAGCGCCAACAAAAGGCATCTCCCACCCAAGACCCTTATAATCATCAAATGATTCACCGCCTGTCTTGTTTTTAACAATTATAACAACAAAAAATGCACCTAGGTTCATGAATAGATACATGACTAAATACATCATAATTGCATAGATACTATCTCCCGACATCACTGGCATTGCAAGTAGCATATATCCTGCATGAGCAATGCTAGAGTACGCTAACATTCGTTTTATACTTTTCTGCTGGAGGGCAACAACATTTCCTAAGGTCATGGTTGCTACAGATAGTATACTTAAAATTTCTGGCCATGGTAGTTGCGTAATCGAAATAGAATCAAGACCTTTCATAGCACCTCCATCAGCAAACGTTTGGTTGAAAAATCTAATCATTAAAGCAAATGCAGCTGCTTTAGGAGCAACAGATAAATAGGCTGTTATGGATAAAGGCGCCCCTTCATAAACGTCTGGAGTCCAAAAATGGAAAGGAACAGCTGAAATTTTATACCCAAACCCTGCTAAAACCATCAGGATTGACAGTGTAAGTGCAGTATCTGATGCAGGATCGAGTTGAGAGACTGCCTGCTGTATTTCAAATATATTTGTGCTTCCTGTTAAACCAAAAATATAGCTTAAACCAAACAGCATGATTCCAGAGCTAAACCCTCCATAAACTACATATTTGAGGGCGGCTTCATTAGACCTTGCTTTTTTCTTTAGGTAACCAGCCAAAACAAAAGACATAATTGAAACAATCTCTATTGATATATATATCATGATCAAATCAATGGACGAGACCATAAGAAATAGCCCAAAAGTTATAATACCTAATAATGCAAAATACTCTCCCTTTCTGTATTCCTCTAGTTCTCCTGAAGACAAACTAACTATGGAAACAAGAATAGTAGCTAAAATAACAATTTGTTTAAAAAAAGATGCAAAAGGATCTAGGACGATTGCGTCGCTAAACAATGTAGTAATTCTCAAATCCTTTTGAAAATAAATAGCTACAGCAACAAAAATTAATCCAATTATAACAACCCAGCCGACCCTTCCAGAAACAGCTTTGTCAATAAACAAATCATAAATAATTGCGCCTAAAATGACTAAAGTCAGAATCAGCTCAGGGTAAAAATAGAATATGCTTTGAAAATTATTCATATCAATTGTCACATACTAGCATAAGAACCAAGAGAAACAACATGATTAATAATAGTATCCATAGTACTTGCAATAAGATCAATGTAAGGAGCTGGGTAAATACCAAAAAATAAAGTAATAACTAATAATGGTATTACTGTGAATAATTCTAAACGATTAATCTCAGGAAGATTAGTATATTTTTCATTAA
>MDTB01233896.1_pt1 | contig 14761 bp, 2 predicted proteins | sample 811161 | NCBI WGS metagenome assembly MDTB01 (sample SAMN05326650, study PRJNA326480) | marine metagenome | isolation source: seawater | place: Mediterranean Sea | collected 2009
AGAATGTGATTTACAACTTGATGAAGGAGTAGCTTCTTCACCTAACTGTAAATCACAGACAGAGGAAGAATCTTTTGAATACTAAACAATTTACTAAACTTTATAAATCATTTTTGTTTTGAGATGTTAATGAACGGGAGTAAAAGAAATTTATATAAATATATGAGTAAGAGAACATTTTATATATTAAATACGAAGTACGAATATGAAATTTATTACGAAGTACTCGTACGTATATATATTTATCACAATCTCTCTTTTGTGTACGAAGTGTATCATATGGCATAAAATTTAAGCACTTCATTATATCATACGAAATCGTATATATAATATATATGATCATCATCATCATTATTTTATCATATATATATGCATAATACATAATAATACGAATATACGAATTCGTATATATATATATTTGGGTAATTCGAAACCATCAAATTTTGGAAAACCTATTGGATTGTCCACCACATCACTTTCATCGAGTGTGTCTACTGGATTCAGAACTACTTGTGCTTATAAAGCTTGTTGGCCAAATTGCTTTTTACCACCTTTCTTTTTCTCTCTTTTATTCTTTTTTCTACCTTGACCTGGTAACGCAACTGATGCAGTTTGTAATTGCTTTGCATTGCGTTTATCTTGAATTAATTCCTTATTTAAGTTTGACATTTGTACAATCTTTTGATCTTTCTTAGCTAAATCTTCCTCTAAATCTCTTAAGCGTCTCATTGTCATTTGATCCGAAGATATAGGATTCAAATTCAGTGTAATTTTATCTTCCTCTTCGTCATAAAAGCTGCCAAACCCAGCTTGCTTTCGATTACCAAACATTTTTTTAATAAATGTAGGAGTAAAACCAAAGACTTCAGATGTAAACACAAAGAAATAATACACTAAGCTAAAAATAATGACAAAGCCTGTAGCAAATGTGATCATATCACGCTGCCATGCATATCTATTTTGGGTAACAAGCGATCCATTTTCCGCGTCATCAAATCTATCACTTTCAAACATGACACCAGCAAGGCAAACAAAAATTGCACAAGCTAATAAGACTTGCTCAACCGTATTATAATCAAAGAAATATTCACGTTGTTTCTTAACTTTTCTTTTATTATCTTTGTTTTTTTTCTCATTTGAACTAATATGTTTCGCTAACTTTTGCTGACTTCTTTTTTTTTTACCCATCTTTTTTGCTGACTTCTTGTCACCATCCAAAAATCGCTTTACTTTATTGTTTATAGATGTATGTAGCTCTACACCTTCATCGACTTTCGCCTTATGCTCGGCTAAAATTTGATCACGTTGTGCAGTACTCATATATGGCTGATTTTTAACTTGCAATACATATGCTACAAACAAAACAAATAAAATAAATGCAAATTGAAAACCAGGATTAGCACGGAACATCAAACCCGCAGCTGCAATACCACATTTTCTTGCAAGTATGTATAACATCCAGTACATTTTACCAGGTTTAAAATGGTAGTACATCTTATGAAATCGCGTTCGCATGTGATATGCTTTCATATCGCAATCTTTTACACCTTCATCATCAATTCCGCGGGCACGTAAAATCTGATCAATTTTGATCAATTTCTTATTTCCTGGCCATTGTATAATGATGAATATTATAAGTGGTAATCCAAGCGTATAAAACAACAAGGCAATCATAGCTGGGAAGACTAATTTATCTTGCAAATGTCGTGGATCACCACATCTGCATAGACCACCAGCACATTCTAGACTTGTAAATCCAGTATACGTCCATCCATCATCTGGTTCCGCAGGTGAGCAATTAAAAATTTGCAATGCACGCAACGTTAGCATTAAATACATATAGTACATTGCTAACATAAATGTACCGAACAATTTTGACATGAAGTATTTATCAATAGAACGCCTCAAGAGACAAGTTTGATAACATACGTGCAATAAAAACGACAAAAATAAAACGAAAAACGTTACAATAGGCAATATTAACGTCAATGCAAATTTAAACCTATAATCAAATTCGGGCAATAAACATTCCGGGGCAACTATGTCAATATCTATATTGAAAAAGCTGAAAAATTTAAATAATTCAAGTAAATATACCGGCCAGCGTATATCAGCATTGCGGAACATCGCTAATACTTGGAAATAATCAACACCAATCGAAACAAATGCCAAATTAAAGTCTTGCATATCAAGAACGTACATAATTGCACAAAAGAAAACTACCCCAGCAATAAAACCAATGATAACTAACCACATGTTATCAGGGCATTCCTCGCATTTTCCATTTATTTTAAAATATTTAAATTGCGTACATTTGGAACATCGACCAGCTCCCGCATCGCATTCACACATACCGTATTCCTCCCCTGTATCAACATTAGTATGCTTTACGCAACTCATACAATCTTCTGGATTTAAATATGTGCAATGCTCTCCAACAGCAGCTTTTTCTAAGTCAACACCTTTACAAGCGCCTTGCAATGTGCTTAATTTTGTTGCATCTCGCATGCATGTTTTTAAACACGTATAACTTTTATCTTTCCAAGATGCTGGGCAATCGCATACTGATTGAATGGTCTCTGCGCATGCACTGCCAGACGTCCTTGTACGGCATTGTATTGTCGTATTGCAAAATAGCGATGTATTTGCTACGGATCCGATTATCGCCTCGCATCTTTCTTTTTGATATTCGTAACCCACACTACATTTATTCCCACCCGTACATGCCTCCTTCGGTTTGCATCCTACGATTTCAGTGCATGATTCGCGTCGATGTGTCGCTGCATACGAATAGTCAGCAATTAAATTTGCATCTAATACGGGATCAAACAGTCTTTCTGGTGGACATGCACGGTGTCTCAATGCATCAACAGGCAATCCAGCAGCACGGTTATAATCATCAGTTTCCTTAGCAGTTATAAAATCAGTATCAATACTATTTACTGCTTCTGGTCTACCACCGGATATGTCCATCTCCTGCAACCAATAGGAAGCAAACGCAATTGGCGGCTCGTATGATGGAGATCGGCAGAGGCCGCCAACTGGGCATTCGGAACATAATTCACCTGGATTTGCCCTCCCCCAATAAAATGTCTGCGTTCCATTTTCAATGAAATAATCACTTGGCAAGCAAACACTACGGAGCACTGCGCGCTCCACGTCGTCTAACACAGGAAGATGCTTTGACCATTGGTCTGCTACATATAGTGTAACGTTCGTAGTCCCTACAACTCCTTTTCTTGCAGTACATTTAATATATGGAAATCCATCCGTAGGATGCCTTTCATACCATAAGGCATTAGCACAAATCTTATCGTTAACATAAACAATCGTTGGACTTGGTGTTCCACCAAAATTTAATCCATGAATTTCTAAAGTGGAACCTGATGCATCGTATGGGTTTGGGTTTCCAGCAGTCACTTCCGGTTCACGGAAGCTGAATGGTATACTATCAACTTGACCAGCAACATTTAAAGTCAGGGTAAGTCCTTGACCATAGCCGACAGGGCCTCGAACAACTAATCGTTCATGAGTATGCTCAAAGCAAAAGGTTTGGTTGTCTAAACATGAAGTATCCCCACGCTCAGCGGATGCTAATGCACCATCAAAAGCGACAAATGTTGGACTTGTCTTGTCGAAATCCCATAAAGGTCTTGCACCAGTGATTTTCACGGAAATAGCACGTGGGTCTACACCAAAGTTTTTCCCTGTCAAAATAACTGGAAATTGTTCTAGACAACGGCGAGCGTATAATTTTGGGTTTTCGCGCTGTTTCTCTGGCGAAACACCTTCAATTCTTGCAGCCCATTGTACGGCAGATTCAAATCTTCCCGGTTGGCAACCATCCGTTGGGGCTTTGAACGAAATTGGGTTTAATATTGGTGGAGAGTAACTAACAATGTCTTTCCCATTTATCATCGGAACACTTATACTATCACTAAATGTTGGATGCACAGCAATTCTTAAGTTTGCCCCTTGTCCCGGTGGTGAAAGAAATGTAATCTTAGTCAAAACATGATAATTAAAATCCGTATTATCAACTTCATATTTTAGAATGTCTTTCTTCAACACTGGTACTGGTGGGTAAACGCCATCTACGTCGACCAAGAAAATCGGTGGGCACTCAGACAATTTCGTGCCAAAGTGAGTACCAACGATAGATATCTCTATTCCTCCAGGAGTTGGCAACGTGTGGCGATTACTGCTCACATTTACATTAATAATTAATGGAAAGTTAGTAGATCCGGTGTACAAATCTGAATCCGTTTGAAGCAAGCTCCTCCCGTTTCTCAAGGATACTATATTTGGCATACTGCTTAATCTTCTTCTTTTAGTTGGACACAATCGACGAGCCCTGCCATTATTTACATCATATTGTTGGGCTATTGCTGTGACTCTTCTACTTTCCTCCGTGCTAAATTTGCCCCCAGCACATTCAGATTGAAAGGCATGGCTGACAGTAACAATTGCAATAGCAGTATCAACTTGTAAAACAGATGCTGTCCATCCCGAAACCAGCGAGAATGCCTTATTTTTAGAATTTGCAATTGCGTCAAGCGCTTCATCATAAAGCGTTGCATTTAAAGCATTATGCAGACCACCTACTTTTTGAACCATGCTTAGAGCCCTAGCATTCATGGTATCGTTTTTATATATTATTCCTGCATATATGGATGTTTGATCATCTGTAGCTTGTCCTGCTTCATGCGCAACCAATGCTGCTGCTTTATCGCTCTGCCCGACAATAGTAGAATCTTGACTTGCAACAATAACTTTTGGGATTGATCCTGAATTTTTTATTTCATCCATAGTACACACAATTTTTGTATACGATGTTGATTTTACAACGCAAGGTGTGCTTCCAATTGTAACACTAGTTTGACTCACCATGTACGACTCTGTGCCAAAATTGAAACCAAGAATTTCAATATCCCAACCACCACGAGATGGTCGCCACAACGGACGCACGATATCTACAACGGAAGGTTTGTAATATTTAATAGCGATATTATTATTTAATGGTGATGTTTGATCTACTGCTCGAACTTGGACATGGCGTGGTGTGCCACCAATACCAGGTGGCACAGATATAGTCAATTTACTATGCGGAGTAGAAGAATCCTGCACGGTCGTGACTGTTGTAGATCCAACTAAACCAGCCGCTTTTCCAAGGTCACCAAAGTTTTTCCCTAAAAGCACAATACTTAATCCCTTTGTCGGTATCATGGTCTTGCTATTTACAATTTCAGTGACAAATGGCGCTTGGTATTTGATGTAGCTTGGCCCAGAGCGATATCCCAAATATTCTATGCGCACGCCAACTTGACTTCCTTGACCCGATGGCACTATGCAATTAAATTCAACTTCCCCGGTAGCACTAGTATATACAACAGAACTTGCCTCAATCGGACATGGTTTTTCCTCCGCTTTTACATCTCCAATAAAAACAAATGTATTTTGTGGTAACTGCCCATTCGTTGGAGTTCCACAATGTTTACACTTAATGCTAATAATCGCTTTCACCGAACTTGTACTACCCAGAGTTGAAAATTCGGTCACATCCGATGAGCTACCGCTAATAACCTCCTTCTGCGTTAATGCTTTGATCAAAGGGGTTTTCAAGTGGAACCCGACTTGTTCACTAGTTACACCACCACGCGATACAGTAACGTTGCCTTTAACCCCAGAATATATGAATACAACCAAATCACTATTACTTCGGGTTGATTGATCCCATGCTTGAACACCTGTATCTGAAAATGATGCGATTGAATTGCCAAATGCTTGAGGAAGTGGATTATTGCCACCATTTGAATCAAAGAGATTCAAACTAATTTTATAACTCTCCCTTGGGCGTGGACCAAGAGTTTTACTACCGAAGTTTGAGCCGTAAACCTTTACTACAAGTAACTGTGCATTATTAGGATGATCTTCAACTGTAATCTGTGATATGACCGGTTCTTGGTAGTTCCAGCTTACGACATTGGACGTCTGCAATGTACCTGATTTCGATATTACTCGAACTTGTACTTCCAGTGAACTAGCTTGCATACCACTTAATAACTCAGGAACATCAAATGTTAAAATATCAAACCCGTCAGCCGTTGTTTTTGTCAACTCAGGATCCGATAATGGTATTATTACATAGTAATTCGGCACACTAGACGTAAGCGCACCAAACCATATTTCACGCTTAGACGCTGGATCCTGTAAACCAGAATTACTTGTATTCAATACAATTTTTTCCCTGCTTAATTCAGATCCTAATGTACTAGATGTCGCTGGGGATATAGAATGTATAACGGGGCCCGCATAAGATGTTGTCTTACCAAGAATACTGGATTGAGAACGCACTGTGACTCTCCAATACAATTTCTCCCCTGTCCCTGGTACAGTCATGCAATTAACTTCAGTATGCGATGCAACAACACAATCACTAGCGGTATACTCTTGACCACTTTCACCATACGTAACAAGTGCCCCAGTTGGGTATGGACCAAAATTCAAACCTTCGATTTTAACTGCTTGTCCACCATTTGTCGATGCAAAGGATGCGCCTGGCCCGGACAAACTAGAAACTTCAGGAATTCCATAGCTTGAAGTTGGTGATCGAGATAATTGATCACCAATTATCAGCGACCAACTATGTTTGCGACCGGCACCTTGATTCATACGGCAACGTACCTGCACATGAGGAACTACTACAACACAATCCAAAGCTTTAAATTCCTCCGTGGCGGTTCCATATGTACCTATGACAGGGTTCCACGTTACGTTTCCAGGACCAAAATTTTCTCCATCAATAATGGCATATTCGTAAAAAATACTTTTTGTATTTCCAACAATTTCGACTTCGACAAAACCTCTCGTATCACTATCATCTAATGCCTTCCCCGTCGTGCGTTTAACACCAAATAACGCTGGTTGCGCATAAAATCCATTAAATTGACCTACATTTGATGATTGCTCAGCAATATCTACACGGTAACGAAAGTCTTTTCCAACACCTGGAGAAGTTTCACATTCAATGCGTTTTTGTGCTTGCTCCACGGTACAAACAAGACCCTCAAACCTATTCAGAACAACATCATTCCAATATGCAACTAAATCAATATAAATTGAACCAGCTGGGCCAAAGTATTCACCATGGACATAAAATTTATCACCACCACGGCTTGACCCACCAAGTGCACCAGGACCACTAATTTTATCTATAACTGGCTGTTCATATCGAGTTGTGCCAGTAGAAGGATTTGATTGTTGACTATCAACATTAACTTGCCATTGAAAGTCTTTTCCAACTCCAACAATAGAGTTGCAATGGATCTTATCATGTGCCGTTACTACTTCGCACTCAGCCAAGTGAAAAGTAATACCTCTCGAATTTTTATAGGTCGATGTTGGCGTAGGTACATTTTTTGCTGCTGTTCCAGAGTATTTACAACCCTCAAGAATACTGTTTGTTTTTGTATGCGGACCAAAATTACTTCCACTCAAAACAATCGTTTCTCCACCATATGTGCTCATAACAGTGGATGAACCAGTTGCTTTTGTTACGGACACATCAGTAATTCCAGGTACAATGTACTTGGTGGTGACATCGGCAGGAGATATCAAACTTTGCCACCCGTGTGCAAATGCACCAACCCTCCATTGATGGAAACTTCCAGTTCCTGGGACACTTTGGCAAGTTATGGCCGTGTTGGCAGTTTTTACCACACATAATTGAGCACAGTACCCGCTTCCACCACTACCATATTCAGCATCAACAGATAGACCAGCGGGTGCTCCCATGTTTGTACCATAAATAGTGACAGTCTCCCCACCTTTTGTTTCCAAAGCAACAGCATCAATAGATGTAATATTCGGAAATGTATATGAAATCGTACCTTCCGATGTTGCTGTTCCAGTTGATGCACCGGATACATCAACTTTTACTACCATATTTGCACCGAAACCTTCTTGCGTTTGGCATTCAATGACAGTGTTGCGATTTGTAACGGAGCATGATGAAGCAGTAAACGTCTTCACACCATTACCAATGTTAACATTATTTGAATATGTTACAGCTAATAATGGCGTTGCACCAGTAATCAAACCAAAATCAGTTCCAGTAATTCGTATACTATCTGTTCCATCTGTTCTGATCGTACCTGTTGCAGTCAAAACTTGCACGTTACTAATAGTCACGTCATCTACATCGTTGACCTGTATGGTAACACTGGACGTAGTGCTTAACTTATCAGCGTCCGATCCAGCACGATCTTCTACTAAAAGTTGAAGGGTATAAATCTGTTTTCTTTCAAAATCGATTGACGTACCATTTGCAACGATAATTTTTGCTGCCCTGTTGGAAGTTGAAACTAACGAAAATGCGCCATATTCGTTTCCACTGGTAATAGAAAAGTGTAAATAATCCGCTACATCCTCATCCGTCGCAGCCAATGTTCCCACTTCTAATCCATTGTTTGAAGCTTCATCTAAATTCATATTATTACTTGGAGTCGTAAAAACTGGCGCTTCATTAACATTAATTAGCTTCACGGTCAATGTAGATGTAGCTTTTAATCCATCTACATCCGTGACTGTGACTGTCATCGTATCTGTAGGATTTGTTTCATAATTCAATAGTTTTTGTACTGTAACGTTTCCGGTCACAGAATTAATTGCAAATAGTCCGTTGGCAGGCTCCAAAGCAAATGATAATACATCACCAATATCTTGATCATTTGCATTCACACTTCCTACAACGGTGCCCAATGCAGTATTTTCTTTTACTTCAAAGGTTTCATCTTCAACTGTAGGTGCTTCATTAATGTCTACAACTTCAACATAAACAAATTCCGCATCTGTTAAGCGGTTGTAGTATCCTACGACATTGCCATCAACTAGAATCTCCGCTGTTCCTGTGTCAGTACAAACGACTGGCAAAGTATATCCTCTTTTCCCTTTTGCTACAGTAACACCGGTAAAACAAAACGTAGCATATAAATCACTACTAGGACATATAGTACTACCAGTTGGGGTACCCGCAGTAGAAATTGTTACACATTCACCTTCGTAAGACCATGCTTTATCGGCTTGTGTCGGCTGTATACCTTTCGTGCTACTAAACGTCTCAATTTGTTTTAACCCACTATTCCAAGCTGCCACTAATTCAGCTTTAGTTGCTAATCTCCACCCATTTTTACTACATAATCGGTGAGCACCACCCCAAGTTTGAAAGTTAAAGTTTTCTTTATCATTTGCTTTCCATTCTTCCTGGTCATGGACACGACAAACACCTGCAATTGGATCAACTGCACCTGGTGTAGCTGGGCTTACCGCGTTCTTGCTATTATCACATCTAATTTCCTCATTTAGATTTACTAAGCTTTCGAAATCTAAATTGAGAGAAGTTGTCAATGTTATCTGGCCATTTGAATCAACATCGAAAGGCGTATTTGTAATTGTGTTTCCGTTTGGCATTGTATTTTTTTTGGCAAATTCAAATTTAACACTCTCACAATAAGAAGCAACACAAGAACTGGCGACTTGATTATCGTCATTACAGACAGCTGAATTTGCACTTAAATCGATAGCGCATGCAGGCGTTCTTTCTTTCGTTGCATCGACATCGAAGCATTTTAAGTATGTCGTGACTATTGCATTTGCTGATGCTGTTGCCGTATTTTCGTTAATGGTAAATATTTGTGTAGTTCCCATAGTTGGCGGCGTTACACTTGATGACACAGTTATTACCATTTCAATGATATTACTTTCAAGACCATTGAACGCAGTGTCACACTCACCACCACCTGCATTATTAGCACAATCAACTTGGCCATATTCTTTGCAGTCAGTGATACCATAGCCATTAAATCCATCACTGCCGCCATCATACGTACAATATGGTATTGCATTGTCCCTGGCTTTGATGTAGACGGAGAAAATTTCGCCTTGAGTTAATCCGGTTTGATCCAAATATACTTGACATGTTTCCGGATCAATTGTAAATTTATTTGATACCAACGATCCGCTTTTGGTAACGTTTACAATACTACAAGAAGCGCTTCCACCATATTGTCGGTACACATCTTCATCTGTAAACTGGGCTGGGGGGCCGACGGAAGTCCCACTACTTGCTGTTGCTTTGATTTGGAAAGTTTCCCCAACTAAAAAAGGTACCATAACAGGCGCTTCATCGACATCTAGAATGTATACAGTTACATCAGCTGTAGTACATTTAGGGGTATCGGCCTTATCACATGCCTTGATGGTAACATTGGTAACAGCGGAAGCGCCACCTGTGGCCGAGCGAAGGGATTCGTAATTGCGTGGTGTAGTGAAGCTTAATACACCCGTTGTCAGACCTATTGCAAAACCATTTGCGTTTCCCTCGAGAGTATATTCAATAGTTCCCCATTTTGCAGTTGAGCTACTAAATACTTCATCCTGATCATATGCTTTAAGTGCATTTGGATTATTAATTGCGATTGCATTTAAGTTACTAAGTGTCCGATCAACCGAGTTCCAATCACTGACACGGTTATTCCATAACTCAGGAATTGGCACATTTTTCATATTTTCTGGAAGTTCACGATAACCACCTGCATTGCAATATCCATTTACATTACAAATAAACGTAGGTGCATCGTTTTGATCAATAACATTTAACGTAATATCAGCAGTATCAGAACCACCATCTGGATCTACAACTTTCAATTTGATGGTCAGCGTGGAAGTAACTTCGTAATCTATTTCATCGACTACTTTTAGCGTACAGCTTGTTACTTGATTACCAGCTACATCAATCGATCCAGCACCACTTACTTTGCTCCATTGCAAAAGTTGGGCAGGCATGTCTTGATCTGTAGCACTTATTGTGCAACCTGGAATAATCGTATTTCTAGCGGTATTTTCATCCACATTACACGTCTGTGAAGCAGTAATTACTGGCGGATCGTTGATATCGTTAATTGTAATTGCAACGTTAGCGGTATACGTCAAGTCGCCTCTATCAGTCACTTCAATTTCGTAAAGGCAAGGTTGCGTTACGTCCATTCCAGCCGGGGCAAGAGCTTCATAATCGATGGATGATGATGATGTAATCGATAATGTTTCTGCTTCCGCATTTGGATTCCAACTGAAAGAAGGAAGACCATTACAATTTGATTTTGTTCCTGTATCGCGTGGGGAAGGAGATTTACAACAACCCCATTGCAAATCTTTATCACCACCGTCATCATCGTCAGTGAATTGGATACTTTGAGCACTTACAGTATTTTCATCAAACGAAATGGATAAGCTGCTGAAAGGAGAAATTGTAGGTCGATCATTCGCATCTACAACATTAATTTCCACGTCTACTGGCCCATTTTCCAATTTCTCCGGATCTTGCACTTTGACAGAGAGCAAATAACGAATATTACCATTTTCAAAATCTAATGGCCCTGTCAATTTAATCTCTCCATCAGTTTCGACTTCAAATGGAGCTTGACCGGGAACACCGGTAAAAATATATGTTAATTGCGCAGCAGGGGTTTCCGGATCACTGGCATTGATTCTTGGTGACAAGTAACTGCCAATAGTTTTATCTTCTGGTACGTTGTAAATATTATTTGTTGCTAAAATAGTTGGGGGTTCATTTTTAGGCACAACACGAACTGTAACAGTTGCTGTATCATCCAATGAATTGCTTGCATCGCTATCTTGTACTTTTACGATCAATATATAATCGTTTGATGGCAACGTATCGGTGTCCAATCCCGATGGATCCTTTACACTTAATTGGCCAGAGCAAAAACTAATTTTAATCGGGCAATTACTTAGAACTAGGGCTTGGTTGTTATTTTTACAACTGGTAATACTCCATATCAATTCTTGCTTATTGACAGCAACCTCAGGATCAGTTGCTACTAACGGTTCCCCAATTGCCGTATTTACTGGACTTTCCTCTTCGATGTATCGTATTTGAGTATCGATACTTGGCTTTTCATTCACATCTCCAACAGTAATATCCAAATTGCAACTAGCTGATGCTAATACATTATTCGACCCATCCTTCGCAACGGCTTGAATTTGCATCTTGTAAGTGGTAGTACATGCTTCCGCATTTATTCCAGAGCTTAATCCAACTTGCCCATTTGAACTTCCAATATTGAAAGGTTCACCAGTCGATGTGCCGCAAGATGAAAATGCATTTCCAGTACAACCGTTAGGGCATTTAGATACTTGGTACGTCACCGTAGCACCGGTTAATCCATATGTCGTAGCGGTAAATTGCCATCCACTTGGCATCGTGCCACCTGGTGTTTGGCCCTCACTTAACGTTTTTTCAACAGTATTAATGACGCCCACTACATCAGATGCACAGCCGTTGCTAACATCCCATTGTAGTTTTGGCTTTGCAATTCCATCTACGCAATGATATTGTGCTGGGCATGCCAATTGTGCTTCTCTGTGATCCAAATATGCATCCCCTTCTGGGATTGTATAATAATTATCATCTACGATTCTCCTAGTATCCCCTTCTTTGCAATAATATTTTGCACGTTCATTATCTGGCTTTGGCGTCTTCCATGGCGGGCAATCGCTTTGGGTATTGGAAGTACTTCCAAGACCACAATGGTACCCAGCTTTGCACGGGCCACTGCAACTGCGTGTTTGTAAACCTTTTGTATTTCCATATCTTCCAACAACACAATCAACGCAAGTTTCCGAACCAACTGCATCTGCATATTGGCCTTTATGACATGTCTCGCACCCAGTCTGCCCGGTACTTGCTTGAAAATATCCTTTGCCACAATCTTCACAACTAGATTTTCCTAGATTTGCTTGGTATTTCCCTTTTCCACAATCTTTACAACTGTCTTTTGTTGTCTCATCTTGAAATTTACCAGTACCACAGTCTTTACAACCAGTTTGACCTTCACTATTTTGATATTGGCCTTTTCCGCATACACTACATCCGCTATTTCCACTACCACTGCTATATTGGCCAGATGGACAATTATAGCAACCGCTTGCAGATCCACTATTTTGATATTGTCCACCACCACAAGATGCACAACCTGTGTTACCAGAACCGCTAGCATATTGCCCAGCACCACAGCCTTTGCAGCCAGTTTGCCCGGTTTGATCCGTATATTGCCCAGCACCACAGTTTGTACAACTGTTGCCAGTAAATTCATTTTGATTTTGATATTGTCCTTTCGCACATGCTGAACAAGATCCAGCTGGACCTTTTTGTCCCGCATTACATCCTAAGACTTCGCAATAACAATACTTTTGACTTTTATACCTTGGATCACCAAACACACTATTCGCACAGTTGATGCTACCAGATACTTTTGTTGGACCATAGCAGCTACCATGTTTACCATCTGCACAATAATAAACATTTCCAGTACAGCTACATACACCACCAGAATTACTTCGTTTATAACCGCCATTTGAGCAATGTGTTGATGAACTCGGCGCACCAGCATCAACACCACCATATGGTGATAATAATATCACCAAAATTGATATAATTTTGAAATGATGAAATAACATGGTTTTTTTTTTTATGTATGTCTATATATATATATATTAATAAAATCCCAACACGTTTATCAATATAAATATATTATATACCCACACAATACTATAATTGATTTATATTATTTTTTTTGGTATAAAATAATATTATATATATGATGAGTAAAATTAGGAAGAAAGATAATATGAAAATAACAAAAGAACAAATACACAAAAGCAATAAATTGTAAATTTATATATCTATATATATATATGGATGATATACTATAGATCTAATACAACAAGCAACTTATTTTTGATTCTCTGTTTACTCTCAAAATTAAAATACATTCATTCAGGTATACGATGACGGGGGGGTGAATTAAACTTTTTAACTTAATCTTATACTACAAATAATAATCTAACTACTTATATATATCTTATATATTAGCTTATACCAGGCTTACTACCAGGCTTATACCAGGCTTATACCAGGCTTATACCAGGCTTATTAGAGATGGAGAGAAAGTTAAAAATAATCATAGGTGCATAGGTACGCAGTATTCAGTATAATAAGGAGAATTCAAAATGTAGTTGAGTTGGGGCCAAAGTTAATGCTATTCGTATGCTAAAGGCAGCCGAAATTCCAAAAAACAAATGAAAATATTAATATATTGATAGAAATATCCGGATAAATCATATTGAAGTATAAAACAGGTTTTGTTTCCTAGATTTTCTAACATTTAGAATACGAATAGCATTAAATTTGTTCCCAACTACCCAACTACCAACTACATGTTAACGCAACTCCTACATGTTTTAATTCCTTATCTATGGACTGCATACTGCATACTGCGTACCTCCTGGACTGGCCGAGTAATAGATTAATTGCGGTAATAATTCATACAGGAAACAAGTCTAAAAAGATATTTGTTCTTTCAGTCGTCCTAGGATATATAGAAAATACGATGATTAAAATCGAGGTTTTTATGATACCTACGGTCATGCTATATTAATAGAGGATTTGTACATGCCCTGGCTCTTGGTATTTGAATTTTTATGTATGCTGAAATTTTTCAAAAATGGATTTTTTTAAAATCACTATATGGTCGATTTTACAAATTTACACCTCCCAGACAAATTTTAATAATTTACACCTCCCGACTTCGGCATTACACAGCACTGAAATACCGGAGATTTAGTTTGAGCAAAAAAAAACGACGAGCCGAAATGACAAAAATAATCTTCCAATAAAAAATAG
>MDTB01047279.1_pt1 | contig 14760 bp, 17 predicted proteins | sample 811161 | NCBI WGS metagenome assembly MDTB01 (sample SAMN05326650, study PRJNA326480) | marine metagenome | isolation source: seawater | place: Mediterranean Sea | collected 2009
AACTATCGGTCTCACCCCACATCACATAATCCACTTTCTTACAGTAGTTGTAATTCAAATCCCTTCTATAATCGGCGTGGAAGTAGAACTCATCACCATCTTTAATCTCTTGATTGACGATGTATCCCATAGATTCTAATACCGATATACCTTTTTTGAATTTAATAACCAACTCATGTTTCTTTATCTTATCATTATCTACCTTCTCAAAGTGCTGTAACATATTAAAACATAAATCAATAGTTACATTCTCCTTGTTCTCTACGGTCTCCAACAGATTTACCATACCGTTGATAAAATCAGCGTACATCTCTATCTCGAACCACATCACATGAGTTCCAATTACATATTTTTTATTTAATTTAGTTCTCATAAAAATACTCGTATGTTTTTTTCATCCAATGTAAAGTTAACCTATCTTCTTTATTATTTGGTATGCTGTTATATTGATAAATCCATCCCCACTTGGTAAATAACAAATCATCAGTAAATAATTCTTTTCTAGTCATATCACACATGTTAAACTCATAAGGTAACCATTTAAAATCAACTTCACGATCATGTATTAAAATATTAACAGGAGTTTGATCTGTGCCAGCATGCCATTCTTTCTCCACTTGTCTTAACAGTTCAGCATTTTCATTATAAAAATCTGTAACCTGTGTAAAGAAATCTCTATGTTTTTCATTAATAATAACAAATCCACAATCGATGTATTTCCAAAAGTCCATCACATGGCCGTTGAAAAAATACTTACCATAGTTTTCTATGCTTCTGATAATCCAGTCGTAACTACCTTCACAATGAACTCCACACATTTTTCTCTCTGTCATCTCAAAGAAGTTAGGACAATCTGGATGAACTATGGTATCTGCATCAACCGAAAGTATTTGGTCATACTTGATGTCATTAGCATCTAATATATCGAACAAGTAATACCTTTGCCAACATATATTCATCTGTTCCTTTGGTAGTAGTAAATCAGTAAGAACAAATAATTCACAATCATTTTTCTCACACCATTTTTCCCAACTCTTTATTGAATATTGATAAGGTAGTCTTCTTGTGCTGGCATATCTACCCTCACCAGCCAAATCAATATCCATTGTGAAAACTATATTTTTCATTGTAAAAATTTACTCTCCTAATAATTTTTCAAATATATTTATTGAATTTTTAGGGTTGACTTCACCACACAAATAAGATAATTTTATATCATACTCTTTGAGTAATGAATAATATTTTTCTCTCTTTGGTTCTAGTTCAGAAACCTTTTCTATATCATGGCTATGATGACCACAGAATAAATCTATATCCTTAAACATATCACTTTCGATTAAATTTTCATAAACATCTAACTCAGCACCTTCGATGTTTAACTTTAACACATTAGCACTAGTTCCAAATTCTTCTATGTTTTCGTTTACAAAATCAGAAAACTTCTGACTTAAAACTCTAATCACTTCATCAGTTACATTATTTTTAGTAGCAAAAATTGAAGACGCTAAAGTTCCTTCACCTAAATATAAATCCACATAGCCTGATGTACTAGATATGGCATTGTTAAAAATCTTAATCTCATCAAAGTGGTAATATTTTTGTTCTAACTTTTCACATAATTTAGGATTAGCTTCAACACCATAAACATAAAGTTTACACTTATCTTGATAATCAAAATACTGATTTAAAACCAAATCTATTTCTTCACCAGTATGAACACCTAAGTCTATATAATTTATTCTTATCATATCAATAACTCTTTTGGAAATGTTTTAGTTTCGCTATTCATAGATTTTAATAATTCTTGATTTCTCTCTTGTATTAACTTAGTATAATTACTGATATTATCATAACCACTTTCTGTCCAAGAATAAGGATGTGTAAGTAATTGCATCTTTTGTGGTAAATCCCAATAATCAATATTAAAAGGATGTCCATATTTCCACTCATGATTAGAATCAGCTAGATAATGAACTCTTAATTCTTCTGGTTTATCACCACTAAAGTAATGAAAGAACTCTTTAGCATAACAATTTATCTTATCTGGTACCTCTACATATTTTTCCAATATACCTGGATTACTACCACATCTGTGAAAGGCAAATCTGTCAACCTCAAACCCATAGTAGTGTTCCAATGTCTCTATATCCTTCATTATATAATCAATCAACTGGTCATCAGGAATATCTGATGGTGGGTTTTGATGTAACCCGATATAATGTCCCATCTCCTCTATCTCTCCTATAGCCTCAATGTTCTTTTGTGATAAGGCATTGTATGTATTGTTCCTCAACTGAACCGTATAGGTAGAATGTACACCTAAATCATCATGCTCAATCCTAGCCATCTCTAATGCTCTATCTATAGAGAATTCTATATCATGTCGCAAAACACAGAAAGAATTAACTTCATCATTAACCTCTGAAAAATCCATGATGGGTAGATTTTGTTTTACCAATGTGATTATATTTCTATATTCAGCGTAACTAAACATTACAGACAACTCCTTCTCTTCCAATGAAAGTTTTATTGTTTGAAGCAACAAAACCCTTATCTTCTCCTATATGTGTAACTAAATTCATAGTACCATCTGACAACTTAGTGTTTATAGCATCTCTAACCGTTCTACCCTCATGACCATAATCATCAAATATTAAAGTTACATTTCCCATTTGATTTGAGATTCTTTCGATATCATAAATCACCTCTCCATAAGTATGACCAGCATCAACATGAACAACATCAGCGATTGGCATCTTAAAATTTTTATCATAGACATCCATATTAATAAATTTAACATTATTGACATCACTACAATGTTCTTTTGCTATATCGATATTACCTTTAGTGCGTTCAACGGCTATTACCTTATCAAAACATTCGGCGTAAACTCGTGTAGTATTACCTTGATGACAACCTAATTCCAATATTGTTTTATCTTTATATTTTTCATTACCAAATATCCTCAATATATCTTCTTTAAATTTACGAGATGTAGTATTTTTATTTTCATTTTTGTTTTCTATAACATTTAAAATGAATTTTTTATCATAGTGATGTTTCACCATATCCCAAGTTTGACTAATTATTTCTGTTCTTTGATCTTTAGGCAACCCACTAAAACCCCATACATATCCATATTTAATAAAAAATGGAGTTTTATCTTCATCCATTTGCCAATTGTAATTAAACATTTCTTTTCTATGAATATGACACAGTTTATAAGTAAGAGGTAAATCTAAATTAATCTCAACATCATTTATCTGTAGATGATAATTCAATGGAGTTTGTTCTGTACCTTTACGGACACTTTTATCCTGTAGCTCTACAAATTTATCTACATTGTCATGATATAATTTTTTAAATGATTGAAAAACCTCTTTATGTTTCTCATTGAATATTATAAGACCTGAACTAAAATACTTTTGTTTGTCAAATTCAAAACCATTAAATAAATCCTTATATCCAACTATACTTTTATAAGTCCAACCTAAGTTATCCGTGTCTCTCCAAGCAGTAAACTTGTGATCTGTTAATTCAAATATGTTTGGTGTATCCCATTTGATTATATTCATACCATCCACCAAATATATCTGATCGTATTCGATACCCGCATCATCTAATATATCAAAACAATATATAGCTTTTTGCCAATTAATTCTAAATTTTATTAAATCATTCTTTATCGGTTTTTCCATTGGAAAGAATATTACATCATGTTTTTCACACCAATACTCCCAAGACTTTCTGGTGATATCCATCCATTCCCATCCACCATACTTTTCAGCATAATGTTCATTTTTGACACCAACCCAAAATACCACATTCTTCTTCACACAACCACCTCATTATAATATCTAAGAACGGTAATTTCATTTATTTTATTCAAAGATACTTTCTTATCTTCAATGATATCTAAGATTATCTTGACAAAGTTAACACCAGCTAATGTTGCCATATAAGAACCACCACCCGATCTTGGGTTTATTTCTACAAATTTAAGTTCACCATCAACAGATTCCTTCATCTGTAAACATATGGGTCCTTTTAATTTTAAGAACTTACAGATTTCAAAACAGATTGACTCTATGAATTCATTTCTTTCAATCCTACCTTTTGATGATATACCCTCTTTTGTTTGTAATCTTTTTCTTGGAATTGCCACAATTGGTTTTGAATTCATATCACATAAAACATCTATAGTGTACTCAATGCCAGGTAAATACTCTTGAAAAAGATAATCATATTTTTTCTCATCCAAGCAATTAAAATCAGATAATTCTCGTATGACCTTAACACCTCTACTACCAGAGGAGTGTTTCGTAGGTTTAGCAAATAACGGTAAATCTTCTACACTCCAATATTGGGTAAATGTTTTAGGTAATGGAAATTTATCACCACATTTATTATAAAATCTAATTTTATCCGAACAATCCATGATAGCGTCATAACTCGACATAAACAATATAACACCGAGGTCATCAAATATCTTTTTGTTTTTTGAAATCGTTACTATCTCATTTGAACTTGTCGGTAGTATTAAATTAATTTTTTCTTTTTTAATTATCTTTACTAACTCATCAATGTAATTATCATCAAAAGCTTTAGGTACAACATAATATTTATCTGATATATAAAATCCAGCAGATAATGGATTACAATCTACTGAAATAATATTACCATCAAAATCAATATCCCTCAAGGATTTTATGACACCATGACAAGCAGGACCACCAGCGCTTAATAATAGAATATTCAAAATAGACAACAATAACTTATTTTATTCATATAATATAACCTTATTAGTATACTAATAAATATAAATCTAAATCTTAGACAGACCTTCTTTTTTGTACCAATCTTCATTATTTATAGCTCTATCGTCTATAAAAATATCGTAAGCGGGTTTTCCTAAAGTTAATTTGTGATGTTTAACACCCCAACTCTTAACCTGTTCTTTTGTAAACTCAGACCAATCGATACCCGAAGATTTACCTCTTGATGTGAATAATTCTATATTGTGACCTTCATCGTATTTTTTATTTATCCAATCGATAACTTGTTGGTAAGGAATAGCATCTTTATACTCACAATTCGTACTACAAATCGTCCCATCAATATCAAAACAATATCTCATATCCTATCCTTTATTATAATGAGTTAACCAACTATCAACCATTTCATCCATAAGTGAACCAAAAGTATATTCTGGTTTCCACCCAAGAGTTTTTCTAATCTTAGTAGAATCTCCTTTTAAATACTTTAACTCTTCAGCTCTCATATATTTTGGATTTTGTGTCACATAATCTTTATAATTTAAATCCAATCTATCAAAGACATATTTACACATGTCGCGAACTGAATTTGTAACTCCAGTAGCACATACGAAATCATCTGGTTTAGTGTGATTTATTATCATATACATAGCTCTGACATAATCCTTTGAATGTCCCCAATCACGATAAGCATCCATGTTACCTAAAACTAACTCATCCATCATACCCAATTTTATTTTAACTGCACCCTTTACCACTTTACTCGTAACAAAATTTGAACCTCTCCTTGGAGACTCGTGATTAAATAAGATACCGTTCACTGCAAATAAATTATGAGCAAACCTGTAGTGTCTTACGATGTTATATCCAAATACTTTAGCACACCCATAAGGGCTAGTTGGCTCCATTCTAGTGTCCTCTCTTTGGTATCCGTCTCCATCCACACTACGACCAAACATCTCTGATGATGATGCTTGATAAAATCTAGCAGTTGGACAATTATATTTGTATACATCTAATAAATTCATTACCCCCAAAGCATTTGTTTGAACAGTAAATTGAGGTATATCAAAACTAACTCTGACATGAGATTGTGCACCTAAATTATATATTTCATCAGGTTTAATTGTATTTATTAACCTTGTCAATGAACTGATATCAAGTAAATCACCATACTCTAAATTAACCTTATCTTCCAAATGATAAATTCTACTTCTTTGATTTTCAGTTACAGAATTTCTACGGACAATACCATACACATCATAACCCTTTTCTAATAATAATTCAGATAAATATGATCCATCTTGTCCTGTAATACCTGTTATAAATGCTTTTCTTTTATTCATTTTAAATGCCTTTTCTTTATTATTTCACAACCATGTGAGAAGATTTTTTTAAATTTTCTATAAAATATATAATTTTCTTTGCTACATATTTTGGAGATAAACAATCATCAGAGTTAACAATATGTGATATCATCCGTGTGTAAGTTTTCTTAGGGCTAACCATACCTAAAAATAAATTACTACCCTCAAAAAATTCCGAAGCGCTTTGAAATAAACTATACAATCCGGCTTTTGAGGAGGCATATAATATATATTGTGATCTAGCTCCATCATAAGAACTAGAACCTAAAAATATAAATTTAACTTTTTTGTTTGGTAAATTGTTTTTGTAATAATTTATTATTTCCCAATTAGAACGAATATTTACATCAAACACATCTTTAAAATCTATGGAGTTATCACCAAAAACACCACAGGCGTTTACTACAATATCAGGATTATGATCATCTAACAAGTTTGTTAACTTTTTATAATCACTCTCTATTAAAAAGTTAATATCATCCTTATACAATGAAACAATATCATAACCATTTAAAGATAAAACTATTTCAGATCCTATTCCACCAGAAGCTCCAAATATTATAACCTTTTTCATGTTATGGTAACATATCTTCCGGCACTATCGAATCGACTCTAAATGTATCAGACTCATAATCCATACCACCTCTAACACCTTCACTAAATACAATGAACTGATTTCCATCCCCTCTAATCACCAATGCGTGTATTTCATTCGGTCCCGTGCTCACTATATCACCTACCTTTGCCACCACCATTTTAACTTCATCTTCGGAGTCAATTGGTTTATACCAATACTCCAACGAACCTTTAGTCATTAACATATGTTGTGTGCTTTTTTTATGATAATGGTTACCACGAAGTTGATTTGGTTCGGTATCCACTACAGCCACATGTTCTATATCATCATTATAAAAAACATCAACTATAGATCCTCGTTCATCTGTATGTAATTCCAATGGTTCTTTTACATCTTTCCAAATATTTTTTATTTTCATTCTGAATCCCTATTTTGGTAATGACAAAAATTCTATTTTATCATTTATCTTTTTTAAATTTTCTTTTATTATATCAGATATATTCCATGACAAAATTAAAGCATAAACCTTATTATATTTAGCAAATATTTCATCACCTACTATTGGTATTCGTGTCAATGGTGTATACTTATTCTGCTTATGTTCAGATGTATCCGTTACATAATCTAAAACCGTGTTGTCTAAATTATAAAAGTTTAGAAATGTATTACCTTTAGCAGCTGCACCAACTCCTATGATTGAATGTCCCTTTGATTTTATTCTATATATGTCTCTCATGAATTGATTTCTTTTTTCATATAACTCTTCCATAAATTTAGTATAGGTGGTAGTATTAAACAAACCAAAATCCTCTTCTTTATCTATCATATCAGCTATGTGATCTTGCAAAACTACATTTTCCTTTTGTTTAGCAAAAACTCTTATAGAACCCCCATGATAATCAACTACTTCTACATCAGTAACTTCAAGTCCCACCTTTCGTAATAACTCATAAGAGGATTTTACTGTAAAGTATGACACATGTTCATGATATATTTGGTCGAATTTTTTGTCTTTTATCGTATTATACCAATACGGTAATTCATACACAAATACCCCATCGGATTTCAACAAATATACAACACCTTTGAGAAAATTCAAAGCATTATTTGAATGATTGAACACATTATTAGCTACTATCAGATCAGTTGATCCAAAATCACCTCTAATTTTTTTACTAATATCGATGTCAAATAAATCAGTATATGTTTTTATTCCTCTACTCAAAGCCAATTCAGCCATGTATTTTGAAGGATCAACACCAACCGTATTAAAACCTAATTCGTTAAATCTTTTAGATAAAAATCCATCATTAGAACCAATCTCTACTATCTTCGATTCTTTTTTTAAATTTAACTTATCACTAACTTCTTTAGCATAATTTGTCCAATGGTCTCTTGAAAATTTAGAATTAGATGATGTGTAAGAATAATTGTACAAATTATATCTCTGATCTGCCTTTGTATCTATTCCCACCTTTATCTCTCCAGTTTCTTTATTTAAAAAACATTGTAATGGATAAACAGGCTCGGATAAATTATATTGTTCTTTACTTATGAATGTATCAGCAAACGGATGCATTCCCAAATCTATTATTTTACTCACTTATATTCTCCTTGTCAGCGTCAACCCCATAATAAGGTCCAGTTTTAAATTCATAAAAAACGGTGTCTTCTTCTTTTACTTCAAGTGAATGACCACCTCTGAATAAAACTATTACATCACCCTTTCTAATTTCAGTTTCATATAAAAAAGAATCATCTAAGTCATAAAACTTTCCATGTATACAACCATTAAATACAATCCAAGCTTCTTGCGTTATGTCCGTCTTTCTCTCAAATGGTATGTGTTTGTGAGGTTTCATCTTAGTACCATTTTTTATTTTTCTACCAGATATTTGTAAATATTCCTCGTCTGGACAGATATCGGTTCTGTATTCGGATATATCATCATATCTTAATAGGGATAATATTAATTTATCAGGATTTACCTTTGAATATATTTGTTTCATATTTTACTCACCAATATTTTAAAATCATAAAAATACAAATGATCTATATTTGTTTTTAAATAACAATTTAAAGCATGTTCTGGTGTTTCAACAATAGGCTCTCTGTCATTAAAACTTGTATTTAGTAGAATTGGAACATCTGTTTTTTCATACCATTTTTTTATAAAATTGTAATACCATTTATTATCTTTTTCTGTTACAGTTTGTAATCTTGCTGAACCATCAAAATGTACCACGGCTGGTACTTTATCTCTAAGTTCTTTTTTGAATTTTAACACAGTTGTCATGTAAGGGCTATCACTATCCCGCTCAAACCAATTAGTTACATGATCTCTTAAAATAGATGGTGCAAATGGTCTAAACCATTGTCTATGTTTTACCTTCTCGTTAATCATATCCTTCATCTTAGGGCTTCTTGGATCTGCTAATATACTTCTATTACCTAAAGCTCTACGACCTGATTCTGAACCACCACCAAATACTGAAATTATATTTTGTTTGTCAAGTAAATCCAAAACATCTGACTCGTTTACTTTCTTCCATTTAACTTTTTTGTCTTTTGTCTGTAACTCCGATTCAATAGATTTTAAATCATAGGTTCTACCCAAATATGGTGTGAAATTATCATCCCATTTTATTCTTGGTTTGTCTAATAGTTGATGCCAGAGATATTGAGCTGATCCTATAGCTAATCCAGAATCATAGGGAACAGGTGGTATGTATACATTTTTTATTCTTGGAAACCATTCTTGTATTTTTCCAACAAAAACCGAATTAAGTGAACACCCACCGGCTAAACATATATTTTCACTAGGATACTTATTTAAAAACTCATCAATCACCTCTTTAACAACTCGTTCAGTAGCGCGTTGTAAAGCATTGGTTATGTCAAATTGTGCCTGTTCTTCCAAATTCTTATAAACTTGTATGTTAGAACCATGTTTTATTGAATCGTATATTACATCTACCCATCTATCTCCAGAACCCATGCAAGCCATAGCCATCAAGGTACCAGATTGATTACCGTGAGGATATCCTACAGATAAACCAAATCCTCGTAATATCTTATTCCACACACTACCAATATTAAACTTTTTTATATCCCACACCTGTCTTTTTTTTATTTTATTACCCTTGCCAGTATACACAGTAAATGCTGTTGGAATTCCAGGATGTTCAGTTCCTCCACCATCCATTGTTAAAATTAAAGCCTCATCTAAATTACTTGAAAAGAAAGCATTAGCAGCATGACACATGTGGTGAGATAATTCATGAAACTCACCTCCAGAATTATCTAATGAATCTTTCATTAACTTTGTGTATTTTTCATCACCACATGCTTCAGCCCATTTCCCACTACGACCACCGTAATTACCAAAAGTAAAATGTTTAACATCACTAATATCACCTTCGTAATAATTAAAGAACATTCTCAGACCATCTTCTAGTTTTTCTTTTTCTCTAGAAAATCTTTCTAATTCTTCATGTATTATTGGTTTTCCGTTTTCTAAGACACAATAACTGGTGTCATGTCCAGATTGAAATCCTACTATTTTCATTTAATCACCTTCATATTTAAATATTTTTTTAACCTCTTGTTGGTCTTCAACAAACATATCTACATTCCCATAATAAGCCTCCTTATACCAATCAGAATGAAATTTACGATTTTTTATTAAATGTGAAATTCTAATCGGCGGTGGTACAAAACTCATTATTCTAAAATTATCTTGAATGCTTTTATTTGATCCTTCTACTTCCCAATCCCAAAAATCTTTAGCATCTTTTAGATATAATAAAAAATAATCACGATTCCAAGCAGACCAAGTTCCAGACAATTTATACATAGCGTTGTGATGATTTTCAATGAGAATAATCTTATCAGATACTTTTGCTACTTCCATATGAGGTCTTCTGACATTATCGGATGTTAAACCAACACGACAAATCATCTTATTTTTTTTTAACAACTCTTCCGTGTAATCTATTACTTCTAAATCTATTGGTCTTGTTACAGGCATGTCATCTGAACAAAAAATAAACTGTGGTTCTTTTAAATTCAAAAAGTATTCATAAATTTGTTGCATTTGTTTTTCTATTCCCATATCCACACCCATAGAATCAAATTTAACAAAATTAGAATTATAAGTAGGTTTTTTATAACCCAATACATTTATGTCAGCGGTTGGCCAATATTTTTTCATAAAATGTTCGTGCATCTCAATAGATTGATTAACTTGTTTATCAGATGTTACGCTGTATATTTTCATACTAATTAGGTTTTTTTACTTTAGCAAACGCGTTATGATATCCTCTTGTTCTTCTACCCACATAAGGATCAAAAACACTACCCACATCCATGTAAGTATTATTTTTATTAAACTCCCATAAGTCATGTACAAATACATTTGTAGCCATCCCAGCCGAAAACAGAAATGTCTTATGAGTCTTATCATCAATTAATTCTTTAATTTTATTCAATGTATCATCATAATTTTTCCAAACATTTAAATATGGTATTTCTACAAACTCGTTTATAAAAGATAATGGTTTAAAAGATTTATTTCCTACATATACCACATTATTTGAATTTAATAATTCAAAAAAGTATGGCATACCTTGCTTAAAACTAAGACCATGTAATATATCGGAATTAACCCAATCTTGTGGATATTTTTTTTTCATAATATCATGTATTGGCAAACCATCTACATTTGTAAATGGAGTATTCATATAACCCATATAGTAATTTTGTTTAACTGAAACAATTTCCTTTAACCTATCCCCTAAATCTTTATAATATACATTCCCATCAATATTAGCCTTACCTTCTTTCTGTATGTCATGTAATGTATCTATCATGTGAAATGGTTTATCAAAACCAACACCAGATATGTGTTCAGATAAAATTACTGTCATTTCTTTTTCTTCATCTAAACTAAAATTAGGATGGTCATGAGTTAAATTTCTCCATTCACCATCACCCCATCTAGAAAAGGTGAAAGGTATATTATCTCGTAATTTTTCACATAATTCATATAAGAATTTATTATCTGCATCTGTCCATTCCCAATTAATCATTTTTATTTCTCCAATATTTTTCTATATTTTTTTGAATAGCAGTAAAACTATTAAGTTGGTTTACCTTTTCCCAAGCATTTTTAATGACATCAAATCTTTTTTTTGGATCGTTTATATACTCTACCATTTTCTTTTCAAGAACATCCTCATCAATAGTTGCTGTTTCAGGATAATATATATGATGATGATGATTCAATCCACCTATATTGATAGAACCAACCATAGCAACTTGAACAACTTGTGTGCCAGGATGTATTGTTGTTGGATCTAAATTAAAATGATATAAGTACGGGCTCCACAATTCTATAAATTCTTTATGACCAAGATGAGCAAAGTCTTGACCATCTTTTAATGGTTTTGTCTTTACAGGTAAATTGTATTTATCACCTATGTAATTAGCAAACTCATAAGTCCTACCCCTACGATGTAATGGATTTGGTATATAAGCATAGATACCATTGATTTTTTCATCGGAATAAAAGTTTTTATAATAGTAATCAATATTCTGTGGTTGTTTGAAAAACTTAATCTCCATACCAGTATGTTCTTCTATGGGACCAAATACCTTCATTGTCTCGTCATTTTTTGGAGATTCGGAATGTAAATCATCACATGATTTTAAAAACCTATATCTATTCTGAACCCTATGTGGTTTAACATTAACCTCTTTTAATGATCCTATAATTTTAGCATTTGGATAACTTTTTCTTATCTTCTCCACACTATAATCATCATAAGTGGCATCATCCAATCCGTGCCTTTCACAAGCATAAAATATTAAATCAACATCTAATTTAGGAAATTCCAAACCTCTGTCAACCCAATCACTCAATGCTAAGAAACTACTACCTTCACCAAACCATTGATAATTATGTATCACAGGAAAACATTTTGATGAAATTGAATGGTGAAAGTTATATGGTTTATCTGTCCAATAACTATAAGCCTCTTCATCTTTCACATAATATGAATCTATGTTGATTGCTGAATCCCAAAATACCGCTACTTTCATATTATATAGCCCCCACCTTATGAAATACACCATTTTCATACATCCAATCTTCTATCATATTATATTTTTCGGAAACTATTTTAAAATTTTCTTTAACATATGGTAACATGGATTCATATAATTTTGGGCTAATTTCATTTAATATGTCATTCACCTCTGAAATCTCTTTAAAAATTATCATACCTCTAGTATCAAAATAGTCACCAATACAATTTGGACCATAATAAATTGGTATGGTGCCAACCATGAGTGGATTTATTATCTTTTCAGAAAAGTGATAATCTCTTGCTTGATTTTCCATAGCAAAATTAAACATATAATCTATTAATCCAGTTTGAATTAATTCTATGGGTTTATATCCATTACCCATGACATCAATGCGGTCAGCGTGTTTCTTAATAATTTCATGTCTTTTCCAATGATCAGTCCCCTCTCTATTTTTATCCGAAGTTATAATTGAAACTAATTTTGTTTTTTCATGTTCTACTTTTCTAGAAGTTTGTTCAATCCAATTACCACATAAAGGATAAAATATAAATTTATCTCCAATATCCAATAAAATCTTTTCATTAGTTAATACATAATCATATACATTATGATTATTCATAACCCAATTATAGATAAAAGGTTGTTTACAATATGGTTCTGATAACCAAGCTACTCTAGTTCGATGTCCTTGTTGTGGTTTTAAAATATCGTCATCTGTATAAAAAACAACATCCTCATTATTTGATACATTTCTATCCCATACAATATATTTAGAGTACGATGTTGGTATAGCTGGATTACTACTGTACATACAATGTTTAAATCCACCATCTATCAATTTTATTGGAAATAATGATCCTCTTTCTGGATAATATTTCATCATACCGTTACAACACCATGTTCTTGCACAACCAAAGTAGCACAATTTTGAGCAAACTTTATCGCCTCTCTTATATCATTAGTTTCTAGATAATTAACAGTTAAAGCTGCTAAAAAACTATCACCAGCGCCACTAACATCCTTTACACTAACTTCATCAACTGGAAAAACTTCATCATTGTAGATACAACCATGTCTCCCTTGTGTAATTATTAATCTATCCTTTAAAACATCACCAATTGTTTCAAAACTATTTTTATACTCCAAATCATTTATTTTTATGTAAGTAGCAGAATTTATCCACTTACCCAATTTCTTTTTGGTATCAATAAAAACATTTTTATTATTCTTACAGATGAATTCTATATCTTTTTCATTTAAAAATCCCTTACAATAGTCTGATATTATGATGGCATCAAATTTAGTTCCCTCACTACCCCAAGCCTGAGCTTTATTACCCACTATTGTAATTAATAAATCTTGATCTATCCTTTCACAGTAATCATGTTCATCAACTCGCAGAACCAATTGATTTGACTTATGATCAACATATCTGATTTTTTTGATACTATTTGGATTGGTAATCGTAAATATCTCTACATTTAATGCCTCTACATTATTAGCAACATTTTTAGCCATACCATCGTTAGAAGTTTTTCTAATTGGATTAAATACTGGCACAGGTGCTTCGGGTGTCAATCTGTTTATTTCACCATAGATAAAAATATCTTTACAACTATCCCCAATGATTAATACTCTATTCATTTTTATCACCTAATCCCTTATCTCTTTCAAATTCTTCTACACTTTTCCATACTTTTGCCTGACTATCTCCTGGTAATACTCGATATGAATCTGAATCCTCGTGGTGTGTTGACACCTCAAATATCCTACCTTCGGTTATTGCTTCTAATTGATGTGGTTGACCAGGATATTGTCTGACCACCCAACCAGGTTCTAATGTCAAAGTGGTTGGTAAAGCATTTTCAGTATCAATGAATGTGTAATTAAACTCACCTTCTTCAACCCACCAAGTCTCATCTTTTTTCATGTGGTAGTGCATTGAAAACTT
>MDTB01168940.1_pt1 | contig 14760 bp, 16 predicted proteins | sample 811161 | NCBI WGS metagenome assembly MDTB01 (sample SAMN05326650, study PRJNA326480) | marine metagenome | isolation source: seawater | place: Mediterranean Sea | collected 2009
GAGACAGTCGAAGAAAATTCTGATAAAATTAAAGTCTTTAAGTAATTAAATTTCCCAAATGTCAAATTTTGTATTTTATGATTTCGAAACTAGCTCATCCAATAAACAATGGGGCCAAATCATAGAGATAGGGGCAATTCTGGCCGACGATCAATTAAATGAATTAGATAGGTTCGAGTCTAGATCCAGACTATCACTCGGAATTATTCCAGAGGCAATGTCATTAATCGTAACAAATACCACTCCAAAAAAATTAAAAGAAACAAATCTTTCACATTATGAAATGGTTAAACAGTTTGTTGAAAAATTAAAAAGTTGGGGGAAAGTCACATACATTGGTTGGAACAATATAGAGTTTGACCAAATTTTTTGGAGGAATACTTTATTTCAAAATTTGCAATATCCTTTTACTTCTACAACAAATGGAAACAAAGAAGGTGATTTACTTAATTTGGCAAGGGCAGCAAATCTTTATTACCCAAAAACATTAAAGAACGCTACAAATAAGAAAGGAAATTTAGAATACAAACTTGATACCATGGCCCCTCTAAATGGAATTAAGCATGCAGCTCATACAGCATTAGGTGATTGTGGCGCAACATTGGAGATAGCCAAGATAATAAAAAAGAAAGCCCCTAGTGTTTGGGATAGCAGTCTTTTGACTTCAAACAAAGAAGAAAGCTTAAAAATAATTAAAAATGAAAATCTTTTTTGTGCTAACGAATTTTATTATGGAAAAGTAGTACCTTTTGTTCAAACGTTTGTTTGTCAGCATCCAGTTTATCAGTGGCCTAAAACATTTGACCTCAAGCACGACCCAAATACTTATATGAATATGCCAATTCAAGTTCTAAAAGAAGAATTAAAAAAAGCTCCTAAAGTTTTGAGAACTTGTCGTCATAACAAACATCCTATCGTTATGAATCCTTCTTATATTGACCATTTCGAAGAATATAAAATGATAGGAATTAATAAATTAAAAGAAAGAGCATATATTGTTAGAAAAAATAAAAAATTTTCTGAAAAAGTTGAACTAATTCTAAGAGATGAGGCCCAAGAAAAAGCTGAAACTAAATCGCAGGAAGATATATGTGAAGAAGAAAGTTTGTATAATTTTCCCCCAGCGGAAGATAATAAAATTTTACCAGGCTTTCACGAAGTAGATTGGGATAAAAAACTTTCTTATCTAGAAAAATTTAAGGATAAAAGATTTCATTATTTTGGGAAAAAATTAATTTATCAAGAAAAGCCCGATCTGTTATCTAAAGAGGATTATGATGAAATTCATGGAGCAATAGTAAAAAGAGTACTATCTACCACCGGTGACAAGAAATGGAACACAATCCCAAGAACGTATAAAGAGATTGATGATTTGAGAGTGAAGTTTGAAAAAAGTAAAGAAACTAATAAACTAAAAATGCTAGAAGAGATTAACGCATACGTTGAAGAATTAGAAAAAGCTTACTCTAGTGCGTAGTTGACATTTCAAAAAAAAACTCTATTTATGATTTATGGCTACTAAGAAAGTAACTGACGAAAGTTTTGAGTCAGATGTAATTAAATCAGCAAAACCAACAATAGTAGATTTCTGGGCGGAATGGTGTGGTCCTTGTAAACAGATAGGACCAATTCTTGAGGAAATTTCTAATGAGATGTCTAGCGAAGTTGTAATTGCTAAACACAATATAGATCAAGAACCAAATACTCCAACTAAGTATGGAATTAGAGGAATCCCAACTATGCTTTTATTTAAATCTGGAGAACTTAAGGCAACAAAAGTTGGGGCCACTACAAAATCAAATATTGTTTCTTGGATTAAAGAAAATATTTAATTTATACTTAAAGCATGTCCCACAAGGTATAGACTACCGAATATAACTATTATTTTCTCTTCTTTTTTTTGAAATTTTCTTTAAAGCAATTTTAATATTTTCTGACTCAACTGCTTGAAAATTATTTCTTTTAGCTATTTTATATAAATCAAAAGAATTCATAGCAGCAGGTTCATTAGGAATCTTTACTGTAACAATTTTTTTAAAAATTCCTTTAAAATTTCTAATAAGTTTATTTGGATTTTTATTTTTGAGACTTCCCCAAATCGCATAAACTGGTACTTTAAATTTTCTTAAATACTTAGCTAAATTTTTTGTTGACTCATCACTATGGCAACCGTCTACAAGAATTTTTGTCTTTTTAAGATTTTTTGTAAGTTTACCTTTTATAAACTGAACACGACCTTCAAATTTTATTTTTGGGAGAGTTTTCTTAACTATTTTAATATTTACTCCCAAATCCAAAGCTACCTTTATAGCCAAACCTACATTTTCCCACAAACCATCTGAATTAATAAATTTAGAACTAAGTTGGATTAAATTTTTATTATCTTTATAATATTTTTTTTTATTTTTATTTATAATTTTCCAAGATCCATAAGCTAATTTTTCACTAGGATTTTTTTTTAAAATACCTTTAATTATCTTGGATGTTTTTGGCTTTTGTTTTCCAGTATAGATAGTAGTATATTGACTTAGATAACCTACTTTTTGTTTACATATTTCATTAATGGTTTTAGGGTTAATCCATTCAACATGTTGAAGATTAATTTGGGTGCAAATTTGTGCCATTGGGCTTGCCCATAAGTTTGTACTATCCTTTCTAAAAAATAATCCACTTTCAATGAGGTTATAGGAATCAGGATCTGTCTTTGCTGCTGCTAGAATATAAATACAAGTAAGCAATTCAAACAAAGTAAGCTTTAATTTTGTTTGCTCAATAATTTTTTTATATTTACTTATTTCTTTTAGAGAAATGAACCTATTTCCTAACCAAAATCTTTGTCGAACATCATACAAGTGTGGACTGGTGAAAGTATTTACTTTTTGATTATTTGCTTCAAGAAAATATCTAAGAGAAGTCAAAACACTATTCTTCCCGTCGCTTCCAATTATATTAATTACTTTTTCAAGTCTTTCTTCAGGATTATTTAATTTTTCTAAAACTTTTTTAATCCTCTTAAGATCTAAATTTATCCTACGACTATATTGCTTTTGAAGTTTTTGATAAAGTTTCGTTGATGCTTTCATCTATTGTCTCAACCGGACGATCAGCTATAGATTTATTTTCTGGTTTTTTCAATAAGACTCTTGAAATTTTTGAAATACCGTCTTTTACTTCTAATCTACTTGAAAAAATGATGTCCACTAGCGCTTCTAGCGACGACCCTTGCCCAAAATCCTCAGGTAATTGTTCCCCAGATTTTAGATTTGCTGTAACTCTCTTGCCGCTAAACAAAATATCATGGGAACCAGGGGACTCTACACATAAAATGTCGTGATTATTCCACATGACATAAGTTCCTCCACTAAGTTTGGAGCATGCTATCCCAATTGTTAAAATTCCAGCGTTCTTCATTTCAGAATAAGCAATTTGCGTTTTTACCATTCCACTTGCTAAAGCTGGAACCCCGGCAGTTACTGCCATTCCTCCAGATTGAAGTATAGAAACAAATATGTCAGCCTTTATTTCTAGAGCTTTAACTGCTGAACTCACAAAGTGCTCACTTTCTTTTGGGGTCATTGCGCTTCCTCCAAATTTCCATTCGGAGCATACTACCACTGCAGTAAGTCCATTTATTTTTCCAAAAGCGCACGCGAAAGCAGAGTCTTGCCCAGTGCTTTTTTCATATTTTTTTCTTTTTGAAATATAAGGAATATCATTTACTTTAAAATTTAAAGGATCTGAGTCCGCAGGTGGACAAGGAATATTTTCATAAGAACCAGCATCAAATAAATCTTTTAGCCTTAATTTTGCAGGATAATCAAAATGATAATTACAAGAACAAATATAATATGCGCTTTCAAGATCTTTTTTGTATTGCAGTTTTTTACACGAAGGACAATTTATCCAATCAGCATTTTCCTGTTCATTTTTGGATGGACGCTTTCTAGTATATTTTTTAAGCGAATCACCAAATTTTTTAATTTTATCTTTTATCCAATTCATGAAATTTTATTCTTTAAATCTTTTACCATTTTATTTAAATTTGTGACAGGATTTTGACGATTTTTTATTGAATCTCCAATTCTCTTACATAAAGCACTCCCCACCACTAAACCATCAGCTTTTCTAAGAGAAGCAATTGTTTTGTTAGTGATTCCAAATCCAATTACTAAATTTTTTGACTTATTTATTCTTTTAATTTTATTATAATTTTCTAAAATTTTTTTAGGAGAAACTTTTAATTTACCTCCTGTAGTTGACAACATGCTTATATAATAAATCATATCATGCGAACTTGCTATAATCTTTTTTACTCTTTCCTTAGATGTTGTAGGCGATAATAGCTGAACAAAAGTAATTGAATATTTTTTACATAATTTTGAAAATTTCTTATTTTCTGGCCATGGAAGATCTACAATTATTAATCCGTTAACACCTACTTTTTTACATTTTTTAATGAATTTTTTTTCCCCATATCTATAAACCATTTGGTAATACCCCATTAAAATACATGGCTTAGAGTTTTTGTTTTTCTTATAATTTTTGACTATTTGAAAAACATCTTTAAGTTTAATCCCATTTTTCAAAGCTCTGTAGGAGCTATTTTGAATTTGAGGACCGTCTGCTGTTGGGGCATTATGTGGAAATCCAATTTCTAAAATATCAGCGTGTTCAGATATTGATTTTAGAATTTCTAATGATTTCTTTTTAGTATTATCACCAGCCACAGTATAAGTTAATAAAGCTGGTCTATTTTCTTTCCTACACTTTTTAAAAGCTAAATCTATCTGAGATTTCATCTTGAATAACTGCCTAAACGTTTTTTGATAATATCCTTATCCTTTAGACTGTCCCCACAACTATCTACTACGATGATATTCGATTCATCAAGTTTTGGAGCAATTTTAATTGCTTCAACAAAAGCATGTGCTGGTTCCAAACTTGGCGAGATATCTTCTAACTCAGTGACTAGTTTATAAGCATTAAGCGCCTCTTCATCAGTTGCGAATGTATACCTTGCTCTACCAACGTCCTTTAAAAGACAATGTATAGGACTCACTGAAGGGTAATCAAGTCCACTTGAAATAGATTCAGTCTCGTTAATTTGACCATCTGAATTTTGTACACAATAAGCAGCGGCACCATGTAGTACTCCTACTTTAGAATTCTTACTCAGAGGTGCAGCATGAAGTTTACTTCGTCTTGGTCCTCCAGCTTCTACACCAATTAACTCAACTTGATTTTTTTTGTAATCAATAAATTCACTCCAAAATCCATAAGCACTTGAACCACCCCCAACACAATTAATTAATTTTAATTTGGTTGGTATCTCTCCAAACTCTTCATGTAATTGAACTTTAAGTTCTCTAGAAATTTGAGAAGTTGAATATCCGCAAATTTTGACAAAGATGTTTGGACCTACAAGGCTACCAATTCCCATGTGAACTTTATCGCAATTTGAAACCCAGTATCGAATGCACTCACTCACTGCATCCACCAAAGTTTTACTGCCAGAATTGACAGGGATAATCTCAGCTCCATTTTTTCTTATCGCTTCGCAATTGGGTTTTTGCCTTTCAATATCTCTTGTTCCCATAAAAACTTTACATCCAAGACCAAACTTTTTTGCCACCATTGAAAACATTTTTCCATTATATCCAGCACCAGTGTCAGTACATATGTACTTCTTTTTTGCTTTTTTACACAACATTGCATGAGTGATGGCGTTATAAATTTTGTGGGCACCACCGTTTGCATCAGAAACCATTTTCGCATAAATCTGGGCACCACCTAAACGATCTGTTAGATTTTGTAATTTAATAAATCTGGTAGGTTTTCCAACGTAATTATCGTACAAATCATCCCTTTGTTTTAGAAAATTTTTATCATTTCTGTACTTTTTAAATAATTTTGTTAAATCATCTATAGGTTTCTTTAATGTTTCGGCAACATAATTTCCGCCAAATTTTCCACCATAAAAACCATTTTTATCGTGCTGATCAATTAAGGGTATTCCTTTTTTAATTTTCATTCTTAAATTTGATTAATTTTGCTATCTGGCAGACTGTATAATTTTTTTGATGTTTTGACCAGCATCCCCGCTTTCATATACTGGTCGGCCAATAACGCAAAAAGCTTTGTTATCGTCTGTAGAGATTTTACAAAATTCTGAGTAGCTCATCACTCTTTTTTGATCATGCTTTTTGTCTTCAATACCTCTTATCCCCGGGCAGAATATTTTTAAGTCTTTAGATAAAGATCTTATAGTTTCATACTCTTTTGCTGAGGCGATGACACCGTCTAGTTTTGATTTAATTGCTAAACTGGCCAGTGTTGAAACTTGATCTTTAGATGCAGATTGTGAGGTCAAAACAGTTACACCTAATAATTCGAGCTGACTAGTTGCATCTCGAGCTGCTTTCAGCATTTCATAACCACCACTAGTATGAATTGTTAAGTATCTAACTGTTTTTAATGATGAGATGCTTGCAACAGTTTTTTTTACTGTATTTGGTACATCAAGAGTTTTCAGGTCTAAAAAAATATCAAGACCAAAATCCGATAATTTTTTTAAACCCTCTTTACCGCAGATTGCAAATAATTCATTGGTAATTTTTAATCCTAAAGCATCATTTTTTACACTATTGGCAACATCAATAGCTCTTTCAAAATTCGAGAAATCCAAAGCAACAAAAATATTTTTTCTCAATTTTCTAACCCATTTATATTTATTTTTTTCTTAAGTTCTTTTGACATTTTAAAACTAATTGATTTTTTTTTGGGGCTATATATTTTATCGCCTGTTTTAGGGTTCCTGCTGATTTTTTCATTTAATTTTTTAACCGAAAATCTTCCAAAACCTCTTAGTTCAGTACTTCTGTTATCAATTATACCATCAACGATGGTATTAACGATAACCTGCAATATTTTATCTAAGTCGGATTTTTTAAGTTTTCGATGAATTCTTTGGGATAATTTTGAAATTATCTCAGACCGAACCATTATTTTTATTCTTTATCCTTCTTCTTTTTTTTAGAACCCAAAACTTTACCCAGGATATCCCCAAGCATTTGGCCGGAACTCGTACCGTCTTTACCGTATTTTTTAATAGCTATTTTTTCATTTTGAATTTCAAGTTCTTTTATTGACAGCGAAACTTTTCTTTTTTCTTGATCTAAACCTACAATCATACAATCAACTTTATTTCCCATAGTAAATATCTCAGGTCTGCAATTTTCAATATCTTTTGCTAAGTCAGATTTTTTTATCATAAAAAGAGAATTTTCGTCTGGTCCAACAGAAACTTTTATTCCATTTCTTAGAACATTTTTTACTACTGCTGTAACCACTTCTCCGTTTTTCTTATTATTAAAGAAATCAAAAGGATCTTTTTCTAATTGTTTTATACCTAGTCTAATTTTTTCTTTTTCTTTATCAACTTCTAATAATTTAGCTTTTACAAAGTCATTTTTTTTAAAATTTTTTAAACTCTCTTCATCTTCCTTCCAAGAAATATCTTTGTAGTGTATCATTCCTATAAGTCCAGAATTTTCAAGAGAAACAAATAATCCAAAATCAGTTATATTAATAATCTTACATTTCAAAAGTGAACCAACAGGAGATTTTTCAGAAAATGAACTCCATGGATTTTCTTGAGTTTGTTTATAACTTAAAGAAACTCTTTTTTTTTGTGTATCTACTTCAATTATTTTGACTTCAATTTCTTGTGAAGGAGATAATATTTTACTTGGTTGAATATTTTTTTTGACCCATGAAAGTTCAGATTGATGGACTAAACCTTCTAATCCTTCTTCCAGTTTTACAAAAACACCATAATCTACGCACTTTGTAACCACACCTTTGTAAGTCTGATTTATTTTATATTTTTTTTCTAAGTTTTCATAAGGATCAGCATGCATCTGTTTAATTCCGCAGCTAATTCTTTTTGTTTCTTGATCTATTTTTATAATTTTTACCTTCAGACTTTGTCCAATTGATAAAAGATCTGAAGTTTTCTTAACTCTTGAATAACTTAAGTCAGTACAATGTAATAATGCGTCAGCACCTGAAATATCAATGAAGGCCCCCCAATCAACAATAGCTTTTACTTTTCCTTCAACAATATCTCCTTCTTTTATCTTTGATAAAATTTTCTTTATATCTTCATTTTTGCTTTTTTCTAAAATCGCTCTTCTAGAAACTACAAGATTTCCTCTAATTTTATCACATTTTACTACTAGGAATTTTAGGGGGACATTCATTAGTTTATCAATCTCGTAATTTTTAAGTGGAGTTGTTGAAATCTGTGATCCAGGCAAAAAACATAAACATGAGTCTACATTTACTACCATTCCTCCCTTAACTTTATTTGTTATCAATCCTTCTACCTCTTCCTGAGTTTCAAAAGCTTTTTCCATTCTTTTCCAAGAATCCATCTGTTTTGCTTTTTGTCGGCTAACAACTACCTCACCATTGTGACCTTCAAGTCTTTCCAGATAAACTTCAATGTTAGAACCAACTTTTAAACCTTCGAGCTCTTTCAATAATTTAAGTTCTTCTATCGGTAGTATCGCCTCAGACTTAGCTTTTAGATCTAAAAAAATAAATTTTTTACCAATCTCACTTACTTTAGCTTTAATTATATTTCCTTCTTTGAGGTCTCTTTTTTTAAAGTCCTCTTTTAATAGATTTTCAAATTCTTTTGAGTTTTCTTTTTTTATTGGTTCAGTCTTAATTTCCATGTCTTTTTCTTAATTTCTTCTCAATAATTTTGCTCATTTTTTTTATCATCTCATTTTTATTTAAATTATCGCTGCGTATTACTACATGATCTCTTGCAATAATCAAAGGGCTATGTTTCCTTGTTGTATCTGAATAATCTCTTTTTTTAAGATCTTTTTTAACTTCTTTAAGAGTGATCTTTCTATCTTTCTTTTTTAGATCTTTAAATCTACGTTTTGCAGCAGTATTTAAATTAGCTTTTAAGTAAAATTTAATCAATGCTCCTGGAAATATTAAGTGACTGTCTCTACCTTCAATCACACAATGATTTTTATTTTTTTTAACCCATGATTTTTGAGTTTTTTTTATAATTTTTCTAATCGCCAGTGTTCTAGCTATTATAGCGGAGTAAAATGAAATTTGAGGGGTATGTAAATTAATACTTTTGATTTTTTTATAATCAAAAGATCGAAAATTTTTACTTAAGAAATAAATTTTATTTTTTGGTTTATATTCCAATAATTTTTTTGCAGCCCAACGGTATAATAAACCGGAACTTAAATGTGGAATTTTATATTTTTTTGACAGCAAACTTGCTGCGGTTGATTTGCCTGAGGAACTTTTACCATCTACGGTAAGAATAAAGTTTTTAATTTTTTTTGATCTCATATTTTGCTCCTAGCGATCGTACAATTCTTAAAAAATTAGGCGAACTACTGTTAACTTGGGTATTAAAATTTTTTATGACAGTTTTAAATCCTAAAAGTCCAAGTACAAAAGAACTCATACAAATTCTATGATCGTGTAAATTAGGTACATTTATTTTTTTGTCTAAATTTTTCACATTTGGATTTCCAAAAATTTTAATTTTATTGTTTTTTACAATACATTTAATACCAATTTGTTTAAGAATTTTCTTCATTTCAATAATTCTATCTGACTCCTTATTTTTAAGATTTTCAGCATCAACTTCTAAAATTGAAATGCCATGTATCATTGCGGAGATCACGAAAATTATAGGAAATTCATCTACGCATCTTACGTAAAATTTTTTTGTCACTCTTAAAGGTTTTAATTTGCTGCTTTTGATATGAATATCACCAAATGGTTCACCTTTTTTATTTTTAATATTTTTAAATTTTATTTTTCCACCAGCTTTCTTCATTATATCTAAAAAACCTATTCTTGTTGGATTTAAGCCAACATTTTTTATTTTTAATGAGGAGTTTTTAACAAGCAATGTTAAAGCAATAAAAAAAGCTGCCGAAGAGGGATCTCCAGGAATTTTAATATTAAAAGGCTCAAGATGGCTTTTTCCGATTATTTTTATTTCTCTTTTATCTTTTGAATTTTTAATTTTAATTACATTTGGACTATTTGAAACCATTTTTTCAGTATGATCTCTGCTTCTTATTTTTTCAATTATAGTTGTTTTTCCAAAACTATTTAGTCCTGACAAAATGCAGGCACTTTTAATTTGACTCGAAACTCCAGAATTAAACTTGATTCCAATAGGCATATCACTAGAAATAATTTTTAAAGGAAGAAATACTTTATTTTTTGGATAAAATTCTGCACCAAATTCATTCATTAAAGAAATTAGCTTTGACATATTTCTTTTTTTTAAAGATTGGTCTCCTGTCAATACTACTTCAATATTAGGAGTTGTGGCTATAATAGAGCTTAATAATCTTAAACCAGTACCGCTATTTCCAAGATTTAATTTGGTATTTTTCTGCGCATAATAAGATCCTAAGCCTTTGCCGTATATTTGGTAGTTTTTCTTTCCAATTTTTTTTATTTTACAATTTAGTTTTTTAATACTTTCTATCGTTGAAAAAACGTCGTCACTTTCAAGTACATTAAAAACTTTAGAAATACCTTGACTTATTGAACCTATTAGAAAAGACCTGATAGAGATAGATTTATCAGAGTCGACGATTATGATTTTATTAAATTTTCTTATTTTATTTTTTAAGATTACTGAATAGCTTTGATTTGACATACTTTTTAGTTTTCATAAGAGCCAAAATATAATTCTCTAGCCTTTTCGGATTTTAATATGTCTTTCGGTTTGCCTGAAACTATTATGGTTTGTTCACCAATAACATATGCTCTGTCTACAATTTCGAATAAATTTTGAACCTGGTGATCCGTCACGATAATTCCACATCCATAGCTTTGTAATTTTAAAACAAACTTTTGAATATCTTGCACGACAATTGGATCTAAAGCGGCCATTGGTTCATCAAGCAATATAACCTTAGGGTTGTTAATTAATGTTCTTGCTATTTGTAATCTACGCACTTCTCCTCCCGAAAGAGAGTTGGCATTAATGTTTCTAAGATGTTGTAAATTAAATTCATTAAGTAATTTTTCAACTATCAGACGTTGTTTATCCGAATCTTTAATTGAAATTTGACAAATTCCTAAAAGATTATCTAGAACAGTCATGTTAAATACACTTCTGTATTGACTTAGATAGGCTATTCCAAGCTTAGCTCTTTCATGAATTGGTTTTGATGTTATGTCTTTCTGATTTAAATAAATTGTTCCACTATCAACTTTGTACTGACCTATTATTGCTCCATAAAGTGTAGATTTGCCCGAACCATTAGGACCTATTAGACCAACAATTTCTCCAGGAAAAAGTTCCAAATTAATTTTTTTTAATATTGGTCTCCCCTCAAAAGATTTGCTAACAGCTCTAACCTGAAGAACAGGTTTATTTTTCTTAAATTTTATTATTCTGAAACTTTTTTTCATCTAATAATTTACTTTTATATTCACTTTACTTTCATTGTACATAGAAATCTTCATTTTTTTGTCTATTAAGTCAAGATTTACCTTATCGGCCGCTAAATTACCTAGTGGCCCTTCCCCAACAACATCATCTTGAACTAATAAATAATTTTCAGAATTAATAAAACTTGCTTTTTCAGAGAACAATCTATTTTCTAAATAATACATTTTTACATTATTCTCAAATTCGATGTCGTTAGTAATATTATTATAAACACCCTCATCACTAGTAATCTTCAATATAGTTCCGTCTTTAAAAAAGAATCTGCAAAACATTTTTTTCATATAAATTATATTTGTTTTTTCACTTGTAAATTCAGCATATTCTGAATTAATAATAAACTTATTATCATTTGCGTCTTTCCCCTCGTACTCAATATTTTCGAAAGTGTTTAGACCTTCCTTTATATCATCTTCAACTTCAGTTTTTTTATTTTCTATTATTTCCAACTTTTGTTCGTTATCTTTTTTAAAGTATGTAAAAAAAATAATAATTACTCCCAACGAAATTAAAGTAAGCTGTAATAGGCTTTTTTTAGAAATTCTTTTACTATTTGATGCCATATTTTAAAAGCGAATGTATATGCAAAATTCCCAAAGGTTTAAAATAAGTTTTGTTTTTTCTAAAGTCGTCATCTGAAGCAACTAATAGACTTGTAATTTTTTTTTCATTCATAACGGACAAAGCTTTTGCGGCTGAAGCATTTTGGTTTATGTACAAGGGCTTCTTCGTCATTAAAGTATTTATTTTATTCTTTTTTGAAAAGGTCTTTGTTCCTCTTCTAATGTCTCCATCTGTAACTATTCCAATAGCTAAATTTTTTTTAATAACAATTCCAATTCCCAAGTTTTTTTTATTAATAATTTTAATTGCATTTAAAACATTAGCTTTATGATTAATTAAAGGTAGTTTTTTTCCAACTAACATAACATCATTTACCAAAAGAAGGTTTTGCCCGATACTTCCACCTGGATGAAACATTTTGAATCTTTCCTTGGAAAATTTAAATTTGTACATTAAAGCGGTACACAGACAATCGCCAAATAGTAATGTTATACTAGTGGATGTTGTTGGAACCATTCCAGTTGGGTCAGATTCTTTTACTGTTGGAATTACAATTGCTATATCACTTGCTTTTAATAAAATACTATCTTTCTTTGATGATACCCCAATAATTTTAATATTAAATCTGTTAGCGTATTTTAGCATATTTGTTAATTCTACAGTGTTACCTGAATATGAAAAAACAAGCAGAATATCTTTTTTATCAATTTGTCCCAGATCCCCATGATTTGCTTCGCTTGGATTTAAATAAAAAGAAGGGAAGCCCACAGAAGATAAAGTTGCAGAAACTTTTCTAGCAATTAAACCGCTCTTGCCAACTCCTGCAGCAATTATTTTGCCTTTGCAGTTTCCAATTAAATCAAGTGCCTTAATAAAATTTTTATCGAAAGTTTTATTGATTTTTTTTAGTTCGGAACTTTGGATAGCAGCTGCTTTTTTAGCAATTTTTATATAATTGTTATTTTTCATTAATGTTCAAATACATCAAATTTAAAACCAGACTGATCTAATTTTATTCTTGTGTCCAAAAATTCAAGACATTTTTTGTATAATTCCATTCTATTTTCTCTCTTTAACATTTTTTCTAATTCATTCTTTATTTTGTGTAAAAAGATCACGTCATTTGCAGCATATTCTAATTGTTTATCGCTGAATTCATTAAGGTCTTTATTCCAATCACTACTGCCAGCTCTTTTATCAAGATTTTTGTTACAAAATTCATAAACTAAGTTTTTTAAACCGTGTTGATCGGTATATGTCCTTACAACTTTACTCGCGATTTTTGTGTCAAAAATATTCTTTATCTTACATTTCAAAAAAAACTCTAAAGCGTTTTTATCAAATCTTAAAAAATGACCAATTTTCAAAATTTTATCATCTTCAAATATTGATACTAAATTCGGTGCCTTGTAAGTTTTTCTATCAGGCTGAATAACGTAAACATTTCCTGATGCGTCACATAATTGAATTAAGCTTAATTTGTCTCTTTCCGGTATTTTTAAACCCGTTGCTTCAGTATCTATAGCTACGCTATCTTTGATTTTTGCGACAATTTCCTTTGGCAAATCGTTTGAAAATTTATTTATCTTCATATACTCATTCTAAATACCATGAATAATTACCCGATAGCAACAATTCTAGGTGGTGGAGGTTTTATAGGACGTTATCTTGTCAGAAATTTGACCAAGAAAAACTTTAGATGCATTATTCCAACACGTAATCCATTCACAAAGGTCTATTTAAAGACACAGGCCCCTCCAGGCGCCATAGAAATAATCAAATTTGGTCAAAATAACTTTGAAGATATTAAAAATGCAATTGAGAATTCAGATGTAGTAATTAATCTTTGCGGAATATTATTCGAAAATAGAAAACAAAAATTTAATAGTATTCATAAAGACATTCCCGAAAGTATCGCAAAGCTTTGTTCGCAATCAAATGTAAAAAAATTTATTCATGTTTCAGCCATAGGTGCAAATAAGGACTCAAAATCAAAATATCAACAATCTAAATTTTTAGGCGAAGAAAGTGCAATAAATAATTTTGACAAAACAGTCATAATAAGACCTAGTGTAGTCGTAGGTACCGAAGATAACTTCACAAATTTATTTGCTAAATTAAGTTTGTCTCCGATTATACCAGTTGTTAACACCAGTTATAAATTTGAACCAATTTTTGTGAACGATGTGGCAAAAGCAATCTTAAAGGCAATAGAGACGAAAAATAACGAAGGTAAAATTTATGAATTGGGTGGCGGAAGAGTTATTAGCTTTGGTGATATGATTAAATTAATTTTGAAAGTAATTGGAAAAAAAAGAATAGTTGCTGATGTACCAATGACGCTTGCAAAAATACAAGGATCCTTATTAAGCTTACTGCCAATTGATCCAGTAATAACAAAAGATCAATGCATAATTCTTTCTGAAAAAGATAATGTAGTATCAGGCGATCACTTAACCCTTGAAGATTTAAACATTAAACCATCTGATATTGAAAAAGAAATGGAGACTTGGCTTTTTCGCTATGCTGCTGGTGGAGAATATAGCCGAAACAAAAATAAAACTGCATGATTTGCAAAAGTCTAGGGTACTAACAAGTTAAAAGATTTATCACTTTTTCTAATTATTAATTTGTCTTCAAAACCAAAGTCCTCACCATCTATTTGTGAGAGA